>ERZ1292629.78-Hain-H43-01um-R1-78-length-98141-cov-9_pt1 | contig 98141 bp, 93 predicted proteins | sample MGYA00564399_ERZ1292629 | MGnify/ENA primary metagenome ERZ1292629 (study PRJEB36523, sample SAMEA6512636) | groundwater metagenome | collected 2019-01-08 | study: AquaDiva: Metagenomics assemblies of 32 groundwater samples | reverse complement strand
TCAATACGCATCATCATTTCGCCGAACACTTCTCGTCCAGGACTCTTTGCGCTTTTCGACTCTTGAAATTCCTCAAGAATTTCAAGATTTTCTCTGCTCGCAAATTCACGAAGCTCCACAAGTTGAGCAGGAATACTCATCACTTGCTTGTCATCATCTTCGGTACTCTTGCGAGCGTAGAGAAAATATTTTGGTTTGGACATATATGTTTTTGGATTCAAAAAGAAACTATTAAGATCTCATTTCTGTCTCACGCCCGCCCTCGGATTTCGCCCGAGCCCAAAAGACGGATTCCATTTGTTCGCCCTATCACGCGCCTTCGGCGCGTGCCAATTTCGGTCTTTCAAAACGCGAAGTTTCAGTGTGTGAGCTAATTCTATCATTTGCGCGAACTTTTTTCCAACAGCAAATGAACTAATGCGGACTCGGTTTTGCGAAAGCTATTTTCTGGGGAAAGGATTTCGCAAAACCTCGGCTACTAATTTTTTGAAATTCGGCGGGAATTCGTTTTGGGTTTCCGCGCGCAGGAGGGGTCTGGGGAGGAATGCGCGCTTCCAAAAATACAAATGCAACGGATTTAAAATTGTCTCAGTCATTTCTTTTGCTATGTATTGTCCCTGTCTAAAGAGATGCACCCTCGGCATCCGCCTCGGGCATTTCCGCTATGGCTACTCGCGCCTAGGTGCCTCTGTGCGGGCATTAGCCCGCGCTTCTCAGGGAGAGGAAGTTTCCTCTCCCTGGGTCGGGCGATATGTGTTTCTCGTTCCTCGAAACACGCGCCCTCGCCACACCCTCTCCACGCTTTTCATATGAGAGTTAGGTGTGTCGCTTCGCTATTAGATTATGAGACTTCGATGAACGGCGGCGCTCATCCTTTAGCCATGGACGCTCATAGCGGAAATGCCCGAGACGGAATACAAATGCGCTTGACCCACCCTCCCGTTCGCGCGCATGCTCGCTCGCAAGGGAGGAGAGGGATGCGAGCGGGACTCCCTTAATATTACGATTTAGAAAAATACAACTTAATTTGGATATACAGTTGAAGGACTTGAATCTTTATTAAAATTTATACTAAATTGATGTTTGCCAGATTTGAATACCATTTTGCATTCCCATGGTTCTGTAAAATTGAAAACGAAATCTTCTTTTACGCTATCTTGCCAATAAGCCTTCAAGATAATATCTTCTTCTACGGCATTTTTTAATTTTTCAATATCCTTGTCAGTTAACAACTGTTTCCATTCGTCTTTATCAGAGAATCTCATTTGAATTTCATTTACCATTCTATGTACCATTTCTGAAAATTCGTCATTTGGTCTTACTGCTTGTTTTGTACCAAGTATCTTTTTTATAACATCAATAATTTCTGTATAATTTATTTCATTATAAGAAGCAGATTCAATAAGTTCTACTTCTTTTAATATTCTTTCAATTTTATCTGGATCTGTGCTTATGCAGAAATCCCCAATATTATTTTTTGAAAGTTTTATAAAGTTATCAGGATCAGAGGTAAATTTTTCCTTAAAGCTGGATTGTAATTGAGCCAGTGAGGCAATATTTGCATCAGCAATAACATAAACTTTTTTACCCGTTTTTGTGAAAAAGTTATAGTAAGTCTCTAAATTTTTTGCACCCCAGCATGGAAAGAAACTAAAGCCTCCTTTGTCGTAATCAGCATAATTTAATTTCTTTGTAAGTGCAGAGAAAAGATAGTGGTCTTCCATGCCTTCTAGTAAAATAATCGTTTCTGAGTAAAAAGCTTCTTTTTTGTATGGATTCAATGGCAAAACTATTTTTTTAAAATCTGGTTGATGAAATTCATCGAAACATGAAATTTTACAATCTGCAATTTGCTCTTCTCTTTTAAAGAAAAAATACTTCCATTCGTCGGAAGGAACTAATTTTATAGCTATAGGTGAGTGAGTAATAATAAAAAATTGTTTCTGTTTTTCTTCAGCCATTTCTTGGATAGCGTCAGTAATAAAATTTATCATATGTGGATGTAAGTGAGTTTCTGGTTCATCTATAAATAAAACCTTAACTCTTGGATGATAAATAAAAGTAAGAAGCACAAACATTTCCTTCATACCATCGCTTTCGCTTGAGAGATTTAATTCCTTCAAATCTTCTTGCAATTCTTCAATTTCCTCTTTCACTTCTTCTGCTTTTTCTAGCTGTCCTTCTTGTAATGCTTCTACTTGTTCCTCTGATTTTTTTATAATTTTGGAAACAATTTTTATTATTTTTTTTGTGAATCTTTCAAAAATACTGAAAGAGATATTTTGCCCTTGAACCTTTATTTTTGCATCTTTATGAAAAAATTCTTTTATTTGATGTTCAACTAATGTTTTGGTAAAAGGGCTTGTATTTAAAAACTGGAAAAAAGATTCTACAGCCATGTTGTTTGTTTCAAAATCGTCAATGCTTTCACTGTGCAAATTTCTACTGCCAGATATTGTGTGTGATCTGCCTGCCGGTAGATATTTAATAACCATTCCTTTATTAATAGAAATGATGCTTGCTCGTTCACCTTGTGCTTTCTCAAATGTTTTTCTTAGGACTTGAGTTTTTCCTGTTCCATTTTTACCGATAAAGTAATTAACACTTCCGAAATTTAAAGTTTGTCCAGAATAAAGTCCTTCAGGACTTAAAGAATTATCAAAAGTTATATTTTTTAAAATCATAATGTTTTCTTCGAGAGGAAACTAGCAAGAACTGTACTTGCTAGTTTTAAAAGATTTTATGAAATTGTTTTTGTTATCGTTTCTTTTTCACCACCCTCTTTTTCTACTGTAAAAGTGATTACTCCATCGTCAGAAACTTCGGGATTTGAGACATTAACATATTTACCAGCAGACCAATAATTGGCATCGTAAAGTTCGGATGGTTTGTCTTTACCGTTTTTATATCCCCAAATAGAAAGTTTTACTTGATTTCCTAAAACACGCTCTGAATCAAGTTTCTCTGTACGTTTCCACGTGACTATGTCACCATTAGTATATTTTTCCCCAAATGACGCACCTTCCAAAACAGCGATAAGTTTACCTTCGGAAAATAATTTAGTACCTTCTAATTCCACACCCTTACCTTTTATCCCAAGTTCTTTGCCAGACAATTTATCAGCTTCAACGCGCAATTTAGCTAATTTCGCGCTTACTTCATCTCTTTCACTTCTATTACCAACATAGTTAGAGCTAGGGTGTTTAGAGCTTTCATTTATAGAAGTTTGAATTTTTCGAAAAATTTCCTCATAATTTTCTGGAATTATTCCTTCTCCCATCGCTCCTTCGATGTGAGCTAATTGTTCTCTAACATACCCATCTTGTATCGAAAGGTATGAAAGATTGTGAGGATTCCAGTCTTTACCTTTTCCAGTAATTTCTTCATTTCTTTTTTCAATTTCTTGTATTTTATTATCAACTTTTGAATCCAATCCCTCAAGTATTTCTACAAGTAATTTTTCTTTTTCGCTTTTTTCAAAATCTGCAAAAACGCCATTTTCGCCAAACAAAGAAAGTTTTGCTACGATATCAACTCCATATTTTTCGATAAGTGGTTTTATGACTTCAGCTCCCATTTTTTTCTTTGCGGCTTGATCAATAACTAACTCTGGTTTTACAAATTTAGCAATTTCCGAATTCATAAATTTTTGGAGTTTTTCGGAATTATCACATTGTAATTTCAAAAAAGCTAAAGCGATATTTTCTTTGAAATCTTTTGAACTAAACTGGTACGCCTCAACATCATCAAATTGATCTGGCTTTTCGATAGCCGAAATGAGTTTTTGAGTATATGAAAATGCTTCATCGTATGGGAGGTGTGCTAAAGAAAGACCCATTCCTGTTTCGTAGTAAAAACTTCCCTCTGCATTATCACGATAAGTGCTTTCAGCACGAAATTTTTCTAAAATTTTATAAGCCGCTTTATTATCTTGGTATTTTTTATCGAAAAAGCCTTTTGCTCTCATTGCAAATGCTTCTGTAAATCGCCCTATGCTTTCATTCTCCATACATGATAGAAATGTTTCTGCTAATTCCCGGCTCGCAAGAATATTAGCTTGTTCAAGATTTTCTGCTTCACCAGAAGTTATTTTTTCTCTTGCTACGCTATGAAAAAAGTTAGCTGCGTCAAAATCATCATAATTCTTTTCAGCCCTAATAAGATCTTCTACATTTTTGACCTTGTATTTGGTGTCTCCTTCATATTTTTGATATTCTGTGGTCTCACCCTTTCGAACAGCCTTTGCCTCCTGCGCAATGCGGTCTCTCGTTTCTTGAGGTTTTTCATTAAACATGAATTGTTCTTTTGGCATATTTTAGTATAAAAATTAGTCTAGTAATTAAGGTCAGCGCAGTAGCCAAAAGCTCTTTGCCAACGAAATAACCCTTGGTTATTTATAATAATATACTACCATTTTTGCCTTTATTTTTCCAATAGCCCTTCCCAAAAAGCCCGCGCGCATTCCTCCCCAGACCCCTCCTGCGCGCGGAAACCCAAAACGAATTCCCGCCGAATTTCAAAAAATTAGTAGCCGAGGTTTTGCGAAATCCTTTCCCCAGAAAATAGCTTTCGCAAAACCGAGTCCGCATTAGTTCATTTGCTGTTGGAAAAAAGTTCGCGCAAATGATAGAATTAGCTCACAGACTAGGACAATTATTACAATCTTAATTAATAAATCATTTATGATTAAAATAGCAAGAATTATAGAGATAATAACTTTTAAGAAATATTTTTCAGATAAAATTAATGTTGGTATTACTTCTAGGCTTGCGGAATACAATCAAAACTATTCTAAATATCTTATAACTTTGTCTTCTAGTGCTGTTGGATTAACTTTTGTTGTTTTAAAATTTTTTGAAACTGGAGTAAAAAATGTTTTGTTATTAAAAATTAGTTGGTGTTTTTTTGGAACCACAATTCTTTTTGGTTTAATGTTTCATATAATTGATATACTAAGAGTTTTTCATCATGCTCGCTCTGAGTTAATTTATGGAGATGGAAAAACATTAGAAAATGACCCAGATAAAACATTCATGAGAAAACTAAACGATGAAATGAGTGCCATAAATAAAGCAGAACTGTCCTACACGTTTTTAATCTTGCAAACCGTTGTATTTTTTATTGCAATTATTTTATTAACCCTGTTAATGATATCTAATTTTTAATTTAATCATTACTTAAAACTCTTTATTTGATTTATGATGGAGTTCCAATTCTGTACGCAAAGGGTCACACACTGAAACTGCATCAGTAATAGATAAAAAGAAAGAGCATTGATATAATCGTTGCTCATTTCTCAATTTATTTAACCTGGCTTTGAATCACTCCAGGGCGACAATAAGATAAGTTGGTTCCTCGGGCCCAGTAAGCTTTTTCATTCCCAAACCGCAGAAATCTTTAACTATGTTTTGTAAAGTTACTTCGTCCCCACGTATGAAACGTACTGTTTCATCGTCCTGGTTAGGATTATTAAAGATCATAGGTATCCCATTCCGGGTTACACGGAAGTAGATTCCTAAATTAAATATCTCCTTGAATATTACAATCAGATCCCCTAACTGTAATTGGGTTGGTTGACCGGTTAGTTTAATTTTCATGGTTCTAGCTTTTATTGTTTGAGTTTGATTTCCGTATATACTAACATCAATTTAATAAAAAGTCAAATCTTATTACCTATTCTGCCATTCCTTCTCCTGCCTACATAGGAGCTTGGATTTCTGCTCAGGATGGGCCATTACGGCCTCTACAGCCCGCTCTAAGCGTACTCCCTGTGAACCTTTGAGTAATACCATATCCCCTTCTTTTACGAACCCTTTGAGGAATTCAGCCGCCATTTTAGAATTTTCAAACTTCTCAATCTTGGTCGCAGGGAACCCTTTATCTCTGGCTCCATCGGCGATGAACCGCGCCCGAGGTCCTACAACTACCAATATGTCTGCTACATAAGAAACTGCCTCTCCAATCTCACGGTGGGCTTCCTCCGTCATCTTGCCAAGTTCGAGCATATCACCCAAGACGGCAATCTTTCTTTTGGCTTTCAAATCTTTCAATACTTCAATTGCAACCTCCGTAGCGACTGGTGAAGCATTGTAAGTATCATCAATAAGAATAGATCTATTTACGCCTTCTATAAGTGATAGACGTCCAGGAGGCGCAGTATACTCTGATATTGCGTTTATCGATGTAAGCAAATCACATCCTATCTCATGAGCCACTGCAATTGAAGCCAGGGCAAGACCTACATAATGCATCCCCACAACATTCGGAAGTGTCACTGGGAATGTATTGCCATCATGTTCGAGTTTGAAGCTGATACCTTCTGGAATAGAATTATCTTTCTCATTTTTATATTTATAAGAAGGATACACTCCTTTGTAAGTAGCATTGTCATCGAAACCATAAGAAACTGTCCTGCGATTTGCCTTTTCATGGAGAGCATAGACCTTCTCATCATCATGATTTAAAATAAGTGCGCCATTTTTCTTGAGAGCAAAAGCTAGAGTACTTTTATCTTCAATAATCGCATCGACACTACCAAAGAATTCTATATGCACTGGCTTGTCAGGAAAACGGGTAATAACTACTATATCTGGTGCGAGCCATTTTGTGATATTTCTAATATCATTTGGTTTACCTGTTCCGACTTCAAGGATAAGCCATTCTGGATATTCTTTGGACCAGAACATGAGAATAAATCCCCGAAATATATTTTCAATCCACATGATTGGGTTATTCCACCCATTCTGTACCCCGAGTATCGTCAGAGGAATTCCTATCTCACTATTATAGCTTTTCTCACTTTTGCGAACTGTTTTAAACTTTGAAAGTATTGTAAAAATACCATCTTTAGTCGATGTTTTACCGACAGATCCCGTAACTGCGATAACTTTCGGTCTATGACGCACTAAAACTATTCTTGCCTGCCATGTAATTATTTTTATAATGATTCTTTTAAAAAAATTTTTCATATTTATCTATCAGGAGGCACATCATAATAATTCATCAAGAACTTGGTTATATTTATAAAAGGTGGAATTAACGTCTGAGAAGCATACTTGACCTCTTTTGGATTATTTAGAAATAAAAAGACTAAAAACTTGGGATCATAAGCTGGGAAGTATCCAAAGAAGGAGTGCATATGTCGATCCTCATAGTATCCTCTTCCACCGGCCATAGCAACTTGGGCAGTCCCAGTCTTGGAAGCTACAGTGTAGTGATCAAACTTATGTATACCTCCATCGTAAGATTCGAAGACATGTACGAGCATACGATTAATCGTATTGGTTGTCTCTTTTTTAATTATACCTGATTTAGTAGCAGGATATTCGAGGACCTTAGATAGACCATCTTCATACCTAATCTGTTTTATTACATGGGGCACAATTAGATTACCACCATTTACTATTGATGAGAGTGCCCTGACAGCTTCGATAGGGCTCACGGCTATTCCCTGTCCGAATGATGCATTCGCATATTCAATATCGCGTGGACTATCTAAATTTTTAATAAGTCCAGTAACTTCACTCGGTAGGTCTATTCCTGTTTTCTCACCTATACCATAAGATTTCATATATTTGCGCATACTCTCATGACCTAGCTTGCTCTCAACAAATACCATGCCAGTATTGAGAGACTGGTCGAGCACTGTCTGCATACTAGCGAGCCCTCTGGCCTTCTTATCAAAGTTCATAATTTCTTTTTTATTTACAACAACTACACCTTTATCTATATAAGTAGTCTCTGGGGTGACTACTCCTTTATCGAGTGCTGCTGCCATCACTAAGGGCTTTATAATAGATCCAAATTCAAAGACGTTTTCAACTATCGGATTACGATAAACATCTATATCAGACACATTGCCAAATAAATTAGCGTCAAAGTTGGGAAAGCCAGTTATAGCATATATCTCTCCGGTTTGTGGGTTTATTATTATTCCTCCCGCTTGGTCTGCATGCCAAGTATCAAAAGCTTGTTTTAATTCGCCTTCAAGTACATGCTCTGTAGATGGTTCTATGGTTGTCACTATATCACCTTGCTTGTCATCGGTATCAGATAGTGAGTTACGTAAATTAGAGAATACTTCTGCAAAGAAATTTACATATGCTTCGTCTTTTGGTTTTGACAAAGTTTTGTCATAAGAGCGTTCTAATCCATACTGACCCACTTTATCATTTTCTTTATACGCTAGGAACCCTAAAGTCTGGGAAGCAAGCGACCCTCCTGGGTAAAACCTCCAATTATCTTTATATATTGAGACACCTTTGATATTTAAATTATCAATTTCATCTGCTTGCTCTTTAGTCATATGAGTAGCTATCTCTTCATATGGGTCATTTTTCTTAGAAGAACGGGATATGAAAGTATCGTGATCCATATCAATATACGGGTCGAGTTGATTATAAAGAACCTCGGAGTCAGTTATTTCCTTTGTATTAATAGCAAGCTTGAATCCAGAAGATATAGTAGCTGCGGCTACAAGAGAGCCATCTTTTTTAGAGAAAAATATTGACCCTCGATTATATACGTCACCTGAGGGCGTAGCGTATTGTTTATCTGCACGCTCCGCGTATAGATTTTTGTGGATTACTTGAATAAAAAAAAGTCTGGCAATAAGTATAGACGCAAAAACAAAAACGGATATGGATATAATCCTTATTCGTGATTGAAATACTGGTTGGGTCATTACCTTAGAGCAACCCGTGAGGAATCTCGTGTTGCAAAAATATTCCCTTGCACATCGACAAATCCTAACGACAATGCATAATTTTTATCGATTTTACTAAGACTAGCTAGGTAATTTAATTCCAAATTACTTATATTACTTCCTAGTTTATGGACAGTGGTCTCTAGAGATTTACGAGCCAAGACATTGAAAGTTATAGCCCCAATTAGATATACATAAGCGATAGCAAGAGTAACAAGCGAAGCTATGAGTACTCGAAATATTACACGTTGGGTGTTGGTATTTTTAACTATGTCGTTTGTTATTGCTTTTGCCTTGCTATTCATATTATTTTTGTATTTTTTCTATTATTCTTAATTTTGCAGAGCGTGATCGTGGATTTTCTTTTATCTCTATATTGTTTGGTATTATTGGTTTTTTGGTAATAATATTTGCACAACCTTTCTGTTTTAATTGCACGTAGGCCCTCTTTACTATGCGATCCTCAAGACTATGGAATGAAATTATAGCCATTCGCCCACCAACTGAGAGTAGATCAAACCCTTTCTCGATTACATTTTCCAAATTTGTAAGTTCGCTATTTGTAGCAATGCGAAGTGCTTGGAAAGTTTTAGTCGCAGGATGTATTTTCATTCTCTTGTAGGCTCTACCTACCGCTTGGTCAATGATCCTTACTAGGTCAAATGTCGTCTCGATAGATTTATTCTTTCTGGCTTCTATTATTGCTTTTGCGATTTTCCTAGAATATCTTTCTTCACCAAAGCCATAGATGATATCAGCGAGTGTCTTTTCTTCCCAAGTATTGACTATGTCACGAGCAGTTAGATCCTCTTCGGTAGGGTTTTTCTTCATAGTCATTAGAAGTGGTTCGTCTTTTAAAAATGAGAAACCTCTACCACCTTCTTCTAACTGAAACGTTGAGAATCCAAGATCGAGCAAGATACGGTCAGTGTGAACTATATTTAATTCACGAAGTACTTTATCTATGTCTTGAAAGCCTGCAGTGCGGAAGGTTACATCATGATCGATATCACCGATAAGTGCTTTTGCTCGAGCAATGGCATCTCCATCTAAATCAAGTCCTAAAATCTTCACCCCTGATCCAAAGCGTCTAACGATTTCGAAAGTATGCCCTCCTCCTCCAAGTGTTCCGTCGACTACTATATCGCCAGCTCGAATAGATAATCCATCGATCGATTCGTCTCTAAGTACAGAAATATGCATATATTAAAGAACACCCACTTGCCCTAATTTATCTGCGAGGGCGTCTGCCTGTGTTTCAACTACTTTCTTGTACGCGTTCCAAGCTTTTTCATTCCAGATTTCTGCACGATTTTGAACTCCGATTACTATTACTTTACTACCTAGCCCTGAACGTATTTTTAAATTCTCCGGGATTAGTATTCGGCCTTGAGTGTCGACATCAAGTGCGACTGCTTGACCAAACATAAATCTCGAGAAACTTCTATTGTCAGATGCAATCATCGATGAGTCAGAGAGTTTACTTGATATCTTTTCCCATTCTTTTGTTGTGAAAATAGAAAGACAATTATCCAAGCCTGGAGCAACTACAACACTCTTCCCCATTTCTTTTCGGAATTTTACTGGTAATGACATACGATTCTTGTCATCTAATGTGTGAGTGTATTCTCCGATAAGCATAATGATTTTATTAAGTAGAATAATGGTATTTTTATTTTTCCCACACTATCCCACTTCACTTAATTATAAACCACTTCTCCCCACAATACAAACACCCTCCTCCACCCAAACTGTGGATAACAAATTGCCTCTTGACTTGTAATCTAAAGAGTTGTGTGGTACTATAATTAAAAAAATAAAACCATTTGCCATGGATCAGCAAACATCTATACTTGTTGTATTTACAGGATTCAATGGAAAACTACCTGTATATGAACAAGCCAACGTATCAAACTTTTTGAAAACAGACAAGCCAGCAGAAAAAATTGTGCTCGAAGTAGATAAGAATAATATCACTGAGGACGAAGTACCACCTGTGAACAAAGAGAAAAACTGAAGATACCGATATATTTAATAGAAAAGAGGGCCTCAAAGCTCTCTTTTTTTATGTGAAATTATATTTTACGCTGCTTTTCTGATTACGTCTTTTTCTAGAATTCCAAGGTTTTCAATTCTTCCTATCGCGTTATTATTTTGTTCTTTCCTTAAATCTTCCAATGCTTGCAGTAGTGCACTTACGATTTTTTTATCTTTTTTTATTTCATCTAGTGAACAAAAACTGAGGTTGAGAACTTCGTGGAGTTTATCAAGTCCATCTTCTTCGTCAGGGTGTTGTAAGTGTTTAATAAAAAATGATTCAACTAATAGAAGTACTTCTTCTTTATAATTTTCAGGTGTAACTTCTGGATGGATTTTAAGAAAAGACCTTAACCCTACAAGATCATCAGTTTTGAGGAAATCTGATAACTTATTTACAAAGGTTACTTCTCCTTGCTGAAATTGTTGTTCCTTATTTTTCATCTTTTGGCTTCATTAGTGGGAAGAGCTGAGTTTCGCGAATTGGTTTATCTACCATGAATGCAAAGAGTCGTTCGCCGAAACCAAAACCGAAGGTCGGTGGCATACCATGTTCCATCATTTCTACATATTCCATATCAGCCATCATTGCTTCGTCGTCACCTTTTTCAATTAATTTTTGCTGCATTTCAAATCTTTCCTTCTGATCAATCGGATCATTGAGTTCAGCATGACCTCGGCCTAGTTCACTACCTGCAATCAACACTTGGAACATGTCTGTCTTGCGAGAATCTAGAGGATGAGTTTTTGAAAGAGGCGCGACCAACTTCGGATGATTTATTAGGAATGTCGGGCCAGCAATTTTCTTACGACAGAACTTCCATAGCGAATCTGTTAGGCGTTCTTTGTTTTTGCCTTCGTATGTCACACCAAGTTCGTGTAATTTATTCATCATATCTTCTTCAGAATTTTCGAAAATATCTATGCCTGTGGTTTTTTTAATTTCGTCTACGTAGTCTATCTCCTGCCACTCTTCACTTAGATCAAAGCTATATCCCCTAGTATTAAATTGGGTTGTACCAAAAACTTTCTCAGCTATTGATATAAACATATCTCGAACGAGCTTCTTACCTTCTGACAAACTTATATATGCTCCATAAAATTCCATATTTGTAAATTCCTGTAAATGCTCAGGACTTGAGCCTTCATTTCTATACACACGTCCTATCTCAAAAGTTTTTGGAAATCCTGCTGCCATAAGACGCTTCTGCCAAAGCTCGCCTACAGATATGCGAAGATAAACATCAATATCAAAATCGTTGTGGTGGGTCTCAAATGGTCTTGCTTCAGCACCACCAGTGGTAACTTCGAGTGTTGGAGTTTCGACTTCTAGAAATCCATGTGAATTCATGAACTCGCGAGTCACTTCCCAAAAACGAGCTTTCTTGATGAAAATATCTTGTAGCTCGGGAGTAGTAATAAAATCCAGATATCTTTTACGAAAACGCTCTTCGACATCTTGGAGTCCACCCCATTTATCTGGAAGTGGGAGGAGAGCTTTAGCTCCCATTTTCCAATCCTTTATTAAAATACTCTGTTCACCTCGATCTGTGACAAATAGTGAGCCTGTGACTGAAATAAAATCTCCATTATCAACAGTATCGACAAATAGAGAAAACGAATCTGCTGATAGCACGTCTTTTTTCAGTACTGCTTGCAGGCGATCCTTGCCATCTTGTAGTACGATAAAAAGTATCGCCCCTTGTCCGCGGACAATCATGACACGGCCAGCTATAGATATTGGATTTGTCTCTGACTTTGATGCAAGATCAGCAAAAGAAGTTTTTACTTCGGATATTGAATAATCACGTAGAATAGTTGCCGGATACGGATCCATCCCTGCTTTCTTAAGTTTTTCTATTTTAGCAATTCTTGCTTGCTTTAATTCTTCGATTGAAGCCATACTCTCTATTGTATATCAACAATAGTGTATTTGACTAGTCCTTTTGGAGTTGTAATAGACACGACATCACCTTTTGATTTACTAAATAGGGCTCCGCCTAGGGGTGATTTATTTGATATCTTATTTTTTGACATGTCGGCTTCTTCAGCTCCGACAATGCTATAGACAGTAGTTTCTTTTGCACTTTCTTTCTTTACGCTCACAGTAGTACCAATTTCTACTTTGTTGCTACGGTGCTTTTTTACCACGATTGCAGACTGGAGCATATATTCAATCTGATTTATACGATCCTCGGTTTTACCTTGATCTTCACGAGCCTGGTGATATTCTGCGTTCTCAGATAGGTCTCCAAGAGCCTTGGCGGACTCAAGAGCCTCAAGTATTTCTTTGCGTTTAATATTCTTTAATGTATTCAGCTCCTCTTTTAAGGACTGCTTTTTCTCCTCAGTTATATAATGTATCTCATCCATAATCGGCATAGTATATAGGGTTTTAATTAAAAAGTCAAAGAGTATTTATAATGAAAATGTTCCTCTTATCGAGGAACATTTATTAATAACATTCAGTAATCTAAAGCAGCCTTTTTGCAAATGCAAATGTATGGCTATGAGCCGATTTTGTAAGCTTAATTCCAACTCTATCGAACTTACTTATAACAACACATCCAGCCGTTCCAGATGCATGAATAATTTTTTTATCCCCCATTGCTATACCAACATGCACAATCGTATCTCCAGAACTTTTAAAGAACAGCAAATCACCTTTTCTGATATCATCATATTCTACTAATTGACCAAATGTTGCCTGCTGCCAAGCATCCCTTGGCAAACAAATACCGGCGGCATATTGATAGGCAACCTGGGTAAACCCTGAGCAATCAACCCCAAATTGAGATCTTCCGCCCCAAAGATAAGGAGTGTTTAGAAGTTTTCTTGCAAAAAACAAAACATCGTCTAATTTATTTGTTTTTTTAAGAGTGGGGCCCCAGTACTTGTATACTACTCCGTTAATTGACAAAAGATTGCTACTATTTAGATTGACACGAACTCCAAATGGTAGATAAACTCTTCCAGGGATGTCTTCGGTTTCTAAAAATGCGCCGTGGTCAGAAAACTTAACCGATTTTCTGTTTTTTAATTTGTTAAAAATACTTGCAGATATTGGCCTTATATTTTCACAATGAACCCAACCATCATATTGGTCATGAATAGTTTTTACATACATCCAGCCAAACGGCATGGGTATGTCATATGCTTCAAATATCTCGCCGAATCTTATCTGGGAGACCATTTCTGAAGTATGATTGGGTTCTTTCCGCATTGGAATAACAGCCAGATTACATATATAATACTTTTCCATATTAGCAACTTTTTTTCTTATACAATAAAAGAAAAAAGTTTTAATGTCAAGAACTATTTGAGGTACTCTGGCGTGTAGACGCTTATGTAATCTACCACCTCACTCATAACCTGCGTGGCGTTACCAGATGCAGATTTGGGTCCACGTTCCATTAGTACAGCAAATGAATACTTGGGATTATCATATGGGAAAAATCCAATTATCCATGAATTAGTATTTGTATTACCGACTCCGATTTGGGCAGTACCAGATTTTGCTGCGACTTTGACAGAGGCAAGATTAAGCGCTGTTGCTGTCCCCTCAGTCACAACACGGCGCATTCCATCTTTAACCACTTTCATCATATCTTTATCAATTGCGATTGTAGTTTTCTGTGACTCTAAATTTACATCACTCAATTTTACATGTGGGGTTGGAATCGCACCATCGTTGGCAATAGCCGATACAGCACGGGCCATCTGAAGAGGTGTGACTTGGAATCCATACTGTCCGATAGAAGTATTGTAAGTATCACCGACTCTCCATATCTCGCCTTTGAAGGTTTTGGCCTTCCACTCAGGAGTCGGTATTGTTCCAGTCTTTTCTCCTCCCAAATCTACTCCTGTTTTTTGTGCAATCGTAAATATACGTGCATACTTATCTATATTTAATATCCCTAAACCTTTCTGGTCTTGATATCCTCCACCGATTTCGTAGAAATAGACGTCGGAAGATACTGCTATGGCACGAGCCATATCTACATAACCAAATGACCCGTGATCTTTAAATATTGATTTTTTATTTGGAAAATATGGATTGGGTATCGAGATAGATCCATTCGCGAATATTTGCTTGAAAGGAGTAATTACATTCTCTACGAGAGCTCCATAAGCTATAAAAGGTTTGACTATAGACCCAGGCGTATAGAGTCCGGAGACGGCACGATTGAGAAAAACTTTTCTTTTATCTGAAAAGTAACCATCGATTGTTTTTTTATCTTTGCCGTTAGATAGAACCGTTCCATTGTACTCTGGATAACTTGTTAGAGCTAACAACTCGCCTGTTTTAATGTCCATAATAACTCCTGCTCCACCCGAGAATGATGCGCCCCTTGCCATCGATGATATTGAATTATACATTTGCTTTTGAACACGAGCGTCGATAGAAAGCTTCATATCACCACCTGCTTTCGGTTCTGAAACTGTATTTTCAGATTGAATTTTCCCACTTACATCTGTCTCTGTAATACGCATACCATTTACGCCAGTCAGACTGGTATTGTAGAATTTCTCGACTCCATCTTTTCCAATAAAAGTATCTTGCCAATAATTACCCGATGAATCCTTTGCTGGCTGGCTGACGTAGCCGAGGAGTAAACCAAAACCAGATTCATTTATATAATGTCTCTCTGGTGAAGAAAATCTATTGGTATCGGACTTATCCCAATTGTTCCATGCAAGTAAAGTATCCTTGCGATCATAAATAAGACCCCGGTCTGCAAATATCGGCTGTCTAGATAGAGTATTATTTTCACTTTTTTTGAAATACGCCTCGCCGTGAATAATCTGTAGATCACCTAGCTTCCACATGAAGATTAATGATGTAACGGCGAAAAATACACCAACTAATATTATAGAGCGTTTAGGTATTGGCTTCTCTAGGCGACCTTCAAACTGTTGAGTATTGAAATTGGGCAAATTTTTCGAATCAAGAAAAATCTCATCGGGGTCAATATTTTTTCTTATTAAATTATTATTTTTTCTAAATCTCATTTTTATATAGAATAATGTTACTACGAAAAACTTGGATAACAATATAAATTACACTGACAATGACTGGAAACCATATAGGAGAAGATATGACTCCCCTATTTGGGATAGCGAACAAGGCGTACATAATAGCACTAACTACTAAGAACTCATAAAAATTCCTGAACAGGAATATGCCAAAAATGGAAAGTGGAACCGTAATCCACCAAGGCAAGATAAACACAGATAAAAACAGTACGATATCGAAAATGACCCTTTTCATAAGGGTATTATACTTTTATTGTGACTAGCTGACAAACGGGCCGTTTATCTCCTAGTTTTGCGATAGATGAACCTTGCAATCAGAATTATAATGACAACACCTAGACCATAGAAGGCAACTTTGCTTCCGAGGATAAAGGACACCGCTGAAAGAAGAAAGAGTCTTACATATGCTATGGGTTTCTCAGTTGCATCCAACAATTTTCTATTTGATGTATCTTCTTTTAATTTATCCAGTGTCGGATGATTTAGAGAATCGATTGTTTTCTTTGTTTCTAATTTACTTTCGTGTACAGCAACGTATGTTTTATCTCGAAAATTGTCTATTGAACCGAAAGTGCTCGAAATTGGTTTTGATATTGACTCGGGAACAATATTTTTAATATCAGTGGTAGCTTTATTAACTTCTCTCTTTACTATATCCGCACTTGATGAGGGCGTACCATCTACTTCTCTTATAACAACTGGAACAAATTGATGATCTACTATTGTGGTACTAAGGCTCGGCACAATAGCCTCTTTGGTATTGCCGGTATTTATTGTCGAAGAAACAATTTTCGCAGATATATTGTGATCCCCAGCTGTTACTTGCCATGATATTGATATGTCCTTGACACTAGAAGGAGAAACGACGACATCGCGCGCGCCTAGAACTACATTCTTGTCATAAAACTCCACCCGCGCTGATATTTCTTTGACATCGCCATTCCAGATAGCTGTATGTATCTTCACTTCCTCGCCAGATGTAAGTGGACTCTTTGAATACCAAATCTGCCCAGGAATAAAACCTGTCGAGTTAATAGAAGAAGCTTCCACTGCGAAAAAACCTAGAGAGAGTAAGAATAGAGCAGATACATATAAATACTTTTTCATTAATACTTATTATACCATATTTAGATTAACTAAATTTTAATATATAATCTGCAACTTTAAATGCTTCTCCTGCACCCATGGTCACTATTATATCTTTCTCATTCATTGTAGGTAACCAGACTTCTATATATTTCTCTACACTTTCGAAATCGTGGAAAGCTTCAGCTTTAGTACCAGTTCCGGTTATTTTTTCTGCTAATATTTTTGATGATATTGTGCCATCGTCTTCTTCGCGAGCATAGTATATCGGTAATACGATAACTGTATCCGAAAGAGCAAAGCTTTGTGCAAAATCTGGAAGCAATAACTTTGTCCGACTAAATAGGTGGGGTTGGAATATTACAGTAATAGCCCACCCTTCACTTTTTGGATAGAGTTCACGAAAGCCTAGAAGTGTAGCTTTAATTTCAGCAGGGTGGTGTGCGTAGTCGTCATATATTAAGGTGCCATTGGTAAGCTTGCCTTTATATTCAAATCGTCTCCACGTTCCAGGAAACCCTGCGAGTGCGTCGTTAGTCTTGGTATACGAAGTAGCCAAGATCGAAGCTACCGCAAAAGCGGCGGCGGCATTTGACTTGTTGTGAACGCCAGGAACTTTGAGCTTTGTAACAGGATTCAAAAAATCAGCATAATTCATAACTTTTGCTTTAATATCTTTTACAACATCGGCAATATTCTCGTCATCTGGATTACAAACTACAAATCCATCCTTTGGCACTTTCATGGCGAGCTCTCTAAATGCACTTTTTATGTCTTCGATATCTTTATAATAATCCAGATGATCAGCATCGATATTTGTAATAACTAATATTTTTGGATTGATATTAAGGAAAGATCTTTTGTATTCACATGCTTCTACTACAAAATACTCGCTCTTACCGGCAATGAAGTTACTCTTGTCGCCTATGAGCAGGCTACCAACAATAACTGTCGGATCTATGCCCGCATCACGCATGATCTGAGCTATCATGCCAGTCGTGGTAGTCTTGCCGTGAGTGCCAGATATGGCAATAGTGTATTTACCTTCACTGACTATCCCCAGCATCTCTGGATACGAGCGAATGGGAATATCGGTCTGTGATTTCAGCTTCTCATATAGATCTGGATCATAGCCCTCTATTGCAATGGTGTAAACAATTAAATCTGTGTTGCTAGGAATATTCTCATACAGTTGTCCAATCTTTACATCCGCGCCTTCTTTTACGAGTTCTTTTACTATCTCCGAATCAGTCAGATCCTGCCCACTTACCTTCTTTCCCTCATGCATCATCATACGCGCAATCGCCGAAATCCCGATACCCCCGATACCAATAAAGTGAACATGTTTGATTTTTGTTAAATCTAAATTCATTTTTTCTTTACGTCATTCTTTATCATTCTAACTATTTCTGGGAATTTAGTTATACGAAAATGTCCATTCTTACTCTTGTATATTATAATCTTGGCATTCTTTAATTTAGCTCTATATTTCTCAGCATGTTCAACTGGAACATCGTCATCGTCTTTTGAAAACATGAGAGTTAGATTTTTCGAATTTTTCTCAATAAGAGAAAGGTCTTTTTTAAGTTTAAATCCTCCAACCAAATCTTCATCAAAACAAGTATCATCAAAAGGTGGACACACAAGGTAGGTAGATAAAATCTTCTTTGGGAATTTGTTCTCCGATAAATATTGCGCAAGAAATATCCCACCTAGAGAGCCTCCTATTAGAATTATATTATTCCTTAAATACGGAAAATATCTTTCAAAATGAATCTTCCAATCCTGGTATGTAGCATTATCTTGAAGAGGCATACGTGGCCATATTATTTCAAATTTTTTACCAAGTTCTTTATCTAGATAATCAGTACTCCAGTAATTTCTCTTTTCTACAGAAATAGGTCTAGTTTTTAGAAAATGTAAATAATCCTTCCTATTCTTAAAAGTCATTCCCCCATGTATTACCAATATTTGTGTTTTCTTTTTCATGTATTTATTTTAGCTTAAAATCACCTCTTCTACATCACCCATAAAGGTGTACTTATCATTTTCGACTAGAATTCCTTGTCCGTCTCGTAATATTCGTAGTGGATGCTTTAATACTTTCATTTTTTCTCTTACCTTTTCCTCTTGTTCATCTTTATAATGAACTTTTATAACAAATGGAACATAGTTGAGAGCAGTAAAGTCACTAACATTGAAGCGCAATTTCCCTGTTTCATCCCAATTAGATACTTCAATACTTGGACACATAATATATGCCCCAGCGCTTGTACCTATATAAACCTTACCCTCATTTAGTAACTCTTTTAATACTTCACCGAATCCAGTTTCTCTAATAGTCTTAATGAGATAAAAACTATTGCCCCCCTCCACATGTACAACATTTTTTTCTTTAAAAAAGCTCTGCAACTCTTCTTTAGTTTTGCCTTCTATGTCAAACTCTTCAACGTTATAATCGGTATTCATTATTACATTTTTTAAGTTATTAAAAAATGATTTATTGCGATCCCCTTTAGAAGCAGTTGTAATCCAACCAATTTTCATTTGGTCTTTAGGAATGCCTGTTAGGCTATATCCGTACTTTATTAGAAAACTTGTGTCAGATGCTAAAATTAGTTTCATATTATTTTAATTTCTTTATTATTTTCATAAATTGATCATTACGGTCGTATTCGTTGGTAAACATTCCAAATGAAGCAAATGCTGGGGAGAATAGTAAGATATCATCCTTTTTTGCGCCATACTGAGCACTTTTTATTGCGTCCTTTAGACTACTTGCCATCATTATTGGCACCTTAAATTTATTCTTTTTTATAATTTTATCTGTGCCTGTGCCAGTAAGTAGCACCACCTTCTTGCAATGCTTATTTATAGCTTTCTCTAGCCCTTCCGTATCGAGCCCTTTATCCGCCCCACCAGCTATAAGTATTATATTATTCTTACCTTCTAGCGCTTCCAGCCCTGAAATTGTAGCTTCTGGGGTTGTCGCATTATTATCATTATATATCTTTATCCCTTTTACAGTTTTCACATACTGAAGTCTTCCCTCTACCCCTTTAAAATTTTTCACAGCTTTTTTAATAGCAACATCGGGAATTTTAAATAATTTAACAACTTTCACTGCACAAGCAAGATTTTCACGTTGATGAGTACCTGGAACAATAAAGTCATACTCATCTACATCTTTTACTTTTACGACAATAAGTTTAGATTTAATACTTTTCGGGATCAACTTCTTCATATCTGGGCGAATCACAAGTACATCACCTTTTTTTTGATATTTAAAAATATTAGCTTTATCAGCAAAATACTTTTTCATATTATCTTTATAATAATTCATATGATCAGACATAAAACTCGTAAATACTGATATTTGAGGAGAAAGTTTGGCTTCACCAAATCCTTGCAATTGCCATGAATCAAGTTCAAGTACTACAATATCACCCTTTTTCACTTTAGATAAAAGTGGAAGTGTTGCGCCTCCACGGACATTTCCACCTACGTAGACTTTGCGTTTTAATAATTTTTGATTAGCTTTTAGAATCTCATAAACGAGCATTGTAGTCATAGTCTTTCCGCGAGTACCTGTAACACCTATAATTCTAACTTCGGGTACAAGTTGTGTAAAAAGTGACGCATCCATCTCAACTGGAATTTTGTTCTCCTTCGCTTCTTTAATATAAATAGAATCAAGTGGTACACCAGCAGATTTGATAATCATGTCTTTATTTTTAAAATCTTCGAGCCTGTGCTTACCTAGGACATATTTTATGTTTTTGTATTTACGAAGTTCTTTTACAGATGAAGCCAGTTGCTCCTTAGTTTTTAGATCAGTCACGGTAAGTAGCGCTCCGCATTCTGCCAAGAATTTAGTATAGCCAACTCCCCGCCCCAAAAGCCCGAGGCCCATAATAGTAATCTTTTTATTTTTGAAATATTTTTTATAATCTATCATATGTTAAAACACTTTTTTAATTCTTCCATGTCATCGAAGTGATTTTTAACTCCATTTACTTCTTGGTAATTCTCATGGCCCTTACCTGCAATCAATATGTAATCCCCTGTGTTAGCTAGACTTACGGCTTTTTTTATTGCATCTCTACGGTCAGAGATAACTTGGACTTTTTCTTGAGGTAATGACTCAATGCCTTTTTTCATATCTTCTAGAATATTATCTGGCTTCTCAGTGCGAGGATTGTCAGATGTCAGGATGACTACATCACTCATGTCGTAACCCAACCTTGCCATGATTGGTCTTTTTGTTTTATCTCTATCCCCTCCACACCCAAATAACGAGATGACTTTGCCTTTACCCTTCATGCTATTTACAGTTTTAAGTACATTTTCCAGCGCATCAGGTGTGTGGGCGTAGTCCACAATTCCTATCACGCCAGTTGGGCTAGTGATAGAGACAAACCGCCCTGGAGCTGGATCAAGCTTTTTTATTTCTTCCTTTACTTTTTCCTTATCCTGTCCAAGTAATACAGCAGTTGCGTATATAGCAAGTACATTATAAGCATTGAACTCACCTATGAGTTTGGTATCTAAATGACCAGTGAAGTCTGCCTTATTTTTTAATGAGTAAAAATACTTTTTAGCTTTTACTCCTTCTAACATTTTCTGTCCATATTTATCATCAATATTTGTAAGCGCAAAAGCATTGCGAGGTAGCATTTTGAAGAATTTTTTCTTCGCTCTGAAATAATTCTCAAAATTCTTGTGATAATCCATGTGGTCATGAGTCAAATTCGTAAACACTCCGCCTCGAAATATGAGCCCAGCTACTCTACCCTGATCCATAGCGTGAGAAGATACTTCCATAAAGCAATATTCGCACCCTGCTTCTACCATTTTACTCAATAAGTCATTCAAGACTATCGGACCCGGGGTTGTATTTACTGTATCGAAAGATTCGTCGTTTATCTTATTGACCACAGTACCAATCATGCCCGCCTTATAGCCCAGATTGCGAAAAAGTTGGTGGAGTAGTGTAGCTGTGGTCGTCTTACCATTTGTTCCTGTGACTCCGATAATCTTAATTTTCTTTGATGGATTACCATAAAAATGGTTAGCTGCCAAGAAAACCTTCCATCTTCTCTTTAATTTCATTTTTTGTAAAAATTTATTCATTTACTTAATTTTCTTCTGGAAACTTATAATTGCTTTTTGTATATCTTCTGATACTTTTTTGATCGATTGATTTCCGTTTATTTTTTTTAATTTTCCTAAACCATCAAAATATGCTGTAGTCTTTGACACTTGATCTTTATGCCATTTAATTCGCTTCTTTATAAGTTCTTTAGTATCAAAAACTTTATATATATCCTTCATCCCACCTGCTTTTCTTTTCAGCGATCGTTTATACACTTCCTTATCGGGAAGGGATATATAAATAGCAAAAATATCCTGCCCTTTTTGATTTAGTATTTTTTTTGTTAGTTGAGCTTCGGGTTTGAGGCGCGGTCCCCCAATAAAAATCAAATCCTTGTTTTTAGGCTTTTTATCTATTTGAGACAATAAAAATTTTTGCATTAGAATAGTGGGTAGGGGTAATCCCTTCCCAGCTGTACGTCTAGCCCACTCACCATTTTTGCTTTTTTCTTTTAACAGATTTCTCGTATATACACCTGTTTCAATAGATTGAAGAGAGTACTTCTTTTTTAGAATATTGGTTTGAGTTTCTTTACCAGAGGCAATCATCCCCATTAGAGTTAAGTTAAATCCGAGTCGTTTTTTATTCATATACTCAATCTATCATAAAAATGGTCAAATAAAAACCCTTATGGTATAGTGCTTTTATGAAAATCTTAGCTATTGAGACGTCTGCTGATGATACCGGAATTGCAATCCTAGACGTAAAAAAAACAAAAAGTATCCTTAAATTTAAGATCTTGGCAAATAAGATTCATACCCAAGTAGATATCCATACTGAGTTTGGAGGAATCTTCCCAATGATGGCAAAACGAGAGCATATAAAAAATATTGGACCAGTATATGAGTCTGCTATGAAAGAAGCAAAGAATCCAAAAATTGACGCCATCGCTGTGACAATTGGACCTGGACTCGAACCTGCACTGTGGGTAGGAATTGCATTCGCTGAGGAGCTAGCAAAAAAACTCTCTGTCCCAGTGATCCCAGTCAACCACATGGAGGGTCACCTACTATCTGTACTAGTACAGAAGAACAAAACATTTTCATTTAAAAAAGATACTCTCCGATTCCCTATGCTTTCACTTCTCGTCTCTGGCGGGCATACTGAGCTTGTGCTCGTAAAAGAATTCGGGAAGTATAGAATAATTGGCCAAACACGTGATGATGCTGTCGGCGAGGCATTCGACAAAGTCGCTCGCATGCTCGGACTTCCCTATCCAGGGGGGCCAGAGATTTCTAGATTAGCTAAGGATGAGCGAGAAGTTAGTGGATTGAGAAGACTAGAGAGCGCGACGGCGCGATCTCGAGGAATTTTTCAGCAGAAAAATATCCGTGCTTCTCAAGCCACTAATTCAAGCGAAATTACCTTCCCTCGCCCTATGATTTACTCAAAAGACTATGATTTCTCTTTTTCTGGGTTAAAAACTGCTGTCTTGTATTATATACGCGATCATGGACCACTTACAGAAGATATGAAATCGAAAATCGCGAAGGAATTTGAAGACGCATCCATAGAAGTATTGACTGCAAAAACTATGCGCGCAGTGAAAGAATACAAAATCAAAACACTTATAGTAGGTGGTGGAGTATCTGCAAATACTTATCTACAAAAAACACTAAAAAGCCAAATGAAAAAAGTGAGCCCAAAAACAAAGATCCACTTCCCAACTAAAGGATTAAGTACTGATAATGCTCTTATGATAGCCGTCGCTGGGTACTTTCAATATAAGAAGGAAAAAATAAGCAACAGAAAACTCAAAGCAGACGGTAATTTATCCTTATAATATTGGAAAAATCGCCCTAAAATGCTATATTTAAAGCATGAATAATGGTGAGTCTGATATTGATGCGAGGCTTTTGAAACCATACGACCCAAGCTCGACAGAGAACCGTATCTACAAACTCTGGGAAGAGAGTGGACTTTTTAGCCCTGATATATGTATAGAAAAAGGCGTGACCAGACCAGATGCCAAGCCATTTACCATTATGATGCCCCCTCCGAATGCTACAGGGGTACTTCATATGGGGCACGCACTATTTCTGTCTATTGAAGACATTATGACTCGCTACAAGCGTATGCGGGGCTACAAGACCCTTTGGCTCCCAGGGACTGACCACGCGGCCATTGCCACTCAGTCTAAGGTAGAAAAAGACATATATAAAAAAGAAGGTAAATCTAGGCATGATTTGGGGCGAGAAGAATTATTAAAACGAATAAATGAATTCGTCGAATCTAACCGCTCTACAATGCAAAGTCAGATGCGTATTATGGGTGCGTCATGTGATTGGTCACGAGAAGCTTTTACTTTAGACGAAAAGAGAAATGTTGCAGTGAAGACAATGTTCAAGAAAATGTACGACGATGGACTGATATATCGTGGCAACCGTATTGTGAACTGGGATCCAAAAGGTCAGACGACGATTGCTGATGACGAGATAGTATACGAGGAAAGAAAAGCGAAACTTTATACTTTTAAATATTCGAAGGACTTCCCTATTTCTATCTCAACAACCCGCCCAGAAACAAAAGTCGGCGACACTGCAGTGGCGGTACACCCAGATGATCCGAGATATAAAAAATTTATCGGCAAAGAGTATGACTGTGAATTCTGTGGTGTAGCTATACATATAAAAATTGTTGCGGACGTTGCAGTGGAAAAAGATTTTGGTACTGGAGCACTCGGTGTCACCCCTGCTCACTCTATGACTGACTGGGAGATTGCCGATAGGCATGACCTTCCTCGTCCACAAGTGATAAATGAATTTGCCAAAATGATGGTAGGTGATGAAAGCATCCTTGGTAAAAAAACTACGGAAGCACGAGAAGTAATCGTAGAGTGGCTCAAAAGTGAAGGACTGCTTCTGAAAGAAGAAGATGTCAGTCAGAATGTTTCTACAGCTGAGCGAACGGGTGGAATTGTGGAGCCTCTTCCAAAACTCCAATGGTTCATTGATGTAAATAAACCAATCAAAGCAAGAGGTGGAAAAACTCTAAAAGAATTGATGCGCGAACCAGTTGAAAAAAGTGAAATTAAAATCATTCCTGACTATTTTAATAAGACTTACTTTCACTGGATAGATAATCTCCGTGACTGGTGCATCTCTCGCCAAATCTGGTACGGGCACAGAATTCCAGTATGGTATAGAGGTGAGGAAATATATTGTGGAACTGAAGCGCCAAGTGGTGAAAACTGGGAGCAAGACCCCGATACTCTCGACACGTGGTTCTCTTCATCTTTGTGGACATTCTCAACCCTAGGATGGCCAGAAGTGACAAAAGATTTGGAAATGTATCACTCCACAGATGTACTTGAGACTGGGTACGAGATTCTATTCTTCTGGGTCGCCCGTATGATATTGATGAGCGAATATGCTCTAGGAGAGATTCCCTTCCATACTATCTACCTTCACGGCACAGTCCGAGATGGTAAGGGAGAAAAGATGTCTAAATCACTAGGCAACGGAATTGACCCTATTTATATTGCAGAGAAATATGGCGCAGATGCGGGACGTATGGCGCTAGTCGTAGGTACCGCCCCAGGCACAGATAGTAAAATAGATGAAAATAAAATAAAAGGTTACAAGAACTTCTCTAATAAAATTTGGAATATAACACGATTTATTTTAGATAATACAAACGAAAAAGATTGGAATAACTCTACCAAAAACGAACTAACAGAAGAATTTGTAAAAATATCAGAGGATATAACTTCAGATATGGAAAACTACCGCTTCCACCTAGCTTCAGAGAAAATATACCAATACATTTGGCACAGATTTGCAGATGAGATAGTAGAAGAAAGTAAGGAAATTTTAAAAGCTGGTGGTGAAAAAGGCGAGGAAAGGAAAAGAACTCTGGCTACCATTTGGGTCGACTGCCTAAAAACTCTTCACCCTTTTATGCCTTTTGTCACTGAAGAAATATGGTCAATGCTTCCGGTCGAAGACAAAAACTTACTCATGGTGACTCCATGGCCTATACAAAATGATTGATCCGAAGACGTTACTATTTGCAATACTGGGTGGGGCTGTACCAGCTATCTTTTGGCTGTGGTTCTGGCTCCGCCAAGAAGATAGTGAGCAGACCGTACCAAGAGGTATTATAGCTCTAGCTTTTTTACTTGGGGCAATAATTGTAGTTGTAGCTATATGGCTCGAGAAGATCTCTCTTTCCTATGTATCTAATAGCACTATGCAAGTAATAACTTGGGCGACAATAGAAGAGTTATTAAAATTTTTGGTTATATCGTTTATACTCTTCCGTAGTGACATAATACGCAAACCCATAGACTATCCCATGTATTTCATAGCCGGTGCGCTTGGGTTTGCTGCACTAGAGAATGTACTTTACCTCATGCACCCGCTGAGCACAGGAGGGACGGTAGTGGGACTACTCACAGGAAATTTACGATTCTTGGGTTCTACTCTTCTTCATGCAATAGCAAGTAGTATGATAGGTAGTGCCCTTGGACTATCATTCTTTGTAAAAGAACATAGAACTATGTACCTACTATGTGGTATAAGCTGTGCGATACTATTGCATAGTATCTTTAATTTTTTTATAATGAGAGGTAGTGGAGAAAATTTCCTAAGTGTCTTTGGGTTCTTGTGGGTCGTCGTAATTATTAATATACTTATATTTGAGAAACTAAAGCGTATGGGCAAATACATAAGCCTCTAATAACGCTTACTAATTATATATGCTTAAAAAAAGATCATTTTTAGAACGTCTTACTGGAGGTATGCGATTTGAAGACGAAAAAGAAGATGGAGCTCAAACCTTATCTATTTCAGACAAAAAAGGGTTTACACTAGAAAAAGGCTCAACAAATACTAAAAATAAAGACTCAAAATGGGAAGAGGAGGAAGAGGCTCAATTGACGGTAGACTTGTACCAGAGTGCTACAGATATAATAGTCCAAACGATGATAGCTGGTGTGGTGCCCGATAATTTGTCGATTATTATAACTCGCGACATGATCACTATACGTGGTAAGCGCGAAGAAAATCATGCAATAAATAATGAGAACTATTTCGTTCAGGAGCTCTATTGGGGTGCATTCTCTAGAACTATTTCCCTACCAGAAGAAGTGGACCCAGAGGAAGCAGAAGCAGTAGAAAAGCATGGATTGCTAATAATAAAACTTCCAAAAGTAAATAAAGAAAAGAAGACAACTCTAAAAGTTAAATCAATCTAGCACAATAATAAAAGCCCGCAAATCGCGGGCTTTTATTATTGTGCTAGGGACCAGAGTTGGTCACACATTGTGCCGAGGACCAGAGTTGAACTGGTGACATCTCCCTCTTCAGGGGAGCGCTCTACCAACTGAGCTACCTCGGCGAATATAAATTATTTTTTAAAAGCATCAATTAAATCTTGAAGCTGTTGTTTATTCGCATCTAAATTCAAATTTTTACTCATATCACTTATATTACCTAATCCAGAGACACCACCGGTATATACATTCACTAAATTACTCAAATACGGCTGAATAAAGTAATAAGCTCCAACCGACGAGAATATAATGATACCCCAATAAACAACTCTATAGACATTGGTCCATCTTTGAGAACGAACCATCTTCTTTAACATATGATTATTCTCTTTTGAGAGTTCAAGGCTTTCCTTTAAAAGTTGTTTTGTTTCTGGATCCATACGCCCAACTTTAGCATATTTGTGATGAAAATAAAAGGTGGCGTAATAGAGAATTATGACGTATTATAAGTACGCATACAGAAGTCCTTGTAGTTCAATGGATAGAACAGTCCCGTCCTAAGGGATAGATGCAGGTTCGATTCCTGCCAAGGACACTAGAATATATTACTCCTTTATACCTAGGAGTCCTGAAATTTTTGGCTTATTGAAACCTACTATTAGTTCGTCCCCTATTAAAATAACTGGCACGCCCATTTGTCCGCTTTTAGATATCATTTCTTTCCTTTTTTCCATATCAGCAGCCACGTCAAAGTCTTCAAAAGAGACGTTGTTTTCTTTAAAGAAATCTTTGGCCATATGACAGAAATGGCAAGTAGGAGTGCTATATATTGTGACTGTGTTCATAGTTTGAATCTTATTTAAGCTAATAATTTGATAACTGGACTACCATTATATCATAAACATAAATAGTGCAATACTTGACAGATGTGCAGGATACGGGAATCGGACCCGTGTCTCAACCTTGGGAAGGTCGCATGCTACCACTATACCAATCCTGCATACTATTTACTAAACAACCTTTTTATATATCCCCAGAAACTATGGTTTACTGGAGTATTCGGGCTCTCGTCTTTCTTTACATTCTCATCTACAATCACGACCATCTTCTCCCCTGGTTTTACAACCTGAAACTTGTCTCTGACTGATTCTTCTACTCCTTCATCAGTACCCAACCTCTCTATATCTTTCGATAATAATGCCTCGCGCATGCGCAAATCATCGATTTTATTTAATTCTGTGATTTTATTTTTGTTAGTTTCCCGTTCTTTTTGTACAAGGCCAATCATATTATATGCAAATAATACAAGTATGCAAAAAAGGACTATTAAAGAGAGCGGCGAATGCCAAAATTTGTATTTATTTTTCCCCTTCCATTGCTTCATAAAATATGTATAATTATATCATGATTTTCAGCGTAAAAGGTCAAAAGAGAATGCGGAAGATATTTGCTGTAATTTCAATTATAGTGATCGTCAGTATGATAATGCTCTACATCCCAGTACTAGGGCAGTAATTGCTAGTTGTTACTACTCCTCATCATCTTCAAGAAAACATCATGTGAGATGTTTATTTTTGCGCTTGATTGCATGCGTTTCTTGCCTTTCTTTTGTTTCTCGAGTAATTTCTTCTTGCGACTTACATCCCCTCCTCCGACGACTTTACTACCATGCATTAGAACATCTTTACGGAAAGCTGACACTGATTCGGAAGCTAGAATCCGGCCAAGGGCTTTGCCTTGTATTTTAAACGCAAATTGCTGGCGAGGAATAATTTTTTGTAATCTCTCAACTTGTGACCTGGCTTCTTCTTCTACTCTACGACGAGATATTACCCTAGTAAATGCCGGCATAACCTCATCTGCCACCACAATATCAAGCCTGACTACATCTGCTTCTTTATAATCGGCTATTTCATAAGAAATGGAGGCATAGCCAGAAGTAATACTCTTCATATCATCAAAAAAGTTTCTCATCAACTCTCGAAGTGGCATAGATAGGCTCACAGAAGAACGATTGTCACCAAAATTCTCTGTCATTTTAACTTCCGCTTCATGATCATACAAAAAAGGCATCAAGACGCTTGTGTATTTTGACGGGACAATGATTTTCACGTTTATCCAAGGCTCAAATATTTTGAGCACATTGCCATCGTCTGGAAATAAATGCGGAGAATATATAGTCTCCTCTTTGCCATTACGTAAGACGACTTTATATGTGATAGAAGGCATAGTTACTATGAGTTCTAAGCTAAATTCTCTGTTGAGTCTCTCAGTTATTATTTCTAAATGAAGCATCCCTAGGAACCCACAGCGAAAACCTCGTCCCAAGCTACCAGAAGATTCTTCTTCATATGAGAATGATGAATCAGAGAGCTTGAGCCGGCCCAAAGCTTGCTTTAGATTAGGAAAATCATCTTGACTCTCTGGATAAACAGATGCCCATACTACTGGCTGTGGATTCATATAACCAGGTAGAGCGAGACTAGGCTTCTTTGCGAGAGTAATAGTATCTCCCACAGAAGCAATCCCAGGCTTTTTAATGCCAGTCACTATATAACCTATTTCTCCTGTACTAATGCTTTCTCTCGACTCCTCCTCTGGAGAAAACGTACCAACTTCCAGAGAAATAAATTTCTCGTTAGATATAGCGAAAAGTAATTGGTCGCCTTTTTTAAATACTCCATTAACAACTCGTACATACACTATGACTCCTCTATGGTTGTCATATTTAAAGTCAAAAACTAAAGCACGTAGTGACGCTGTTGCTTCAGATTCATATGTGTTTGGTGGTGGTATACGCTTCACAACTTCGGAAAGTAACTCAGACACACCTTGACCCGTCTTCCCTGAGACTAACAATATTATATCTGGGTCAATGTTGAGCAATATAGAAACTTCCATTTTAACCTCATCAATACGAGCAAGCGGTGAATCAATTTTAGAAATAACTGGAATCATTACCAGTCCGGAATCACGAGCCATTTGTAATGTCGTTAGAGTCTGGGCTTGAACGCCTTGAGTAGCGTCGACAAGAAGTATGGAACCTTCCACAGCCTTTAGTGCTCGAGAAACTTCATATGAGAAATCAATATGCCCAGGAGTGTCAATAAGGTTCAAGATATAGTTCTCGCCTTCATATTTATATTCCATTCGTACGGGTTGCATTTTTATAGTAATTCCACGCTCGCGCTCAAGCTCCATAGAATCCAGAACTTGGTCTTTCATCTTACGTTTTTCAATCGTACCTGTGACTTCAAGCATCCGGTCAGCCAAAGTACTTTTCCCGTGATCTATATGAGCAATTATTGAGAAATTTCTAATCTGTTGTATGTTCATGGCTTGATTCATCCTCTTCAAATTGCAAAGAGTGTAATTTGGCATAAGTAGGACTAGAGTCCAGTAATTGTAGATGAGTACCGACAGCTTCTATCTCTCCATCTTTAAAAACAAGAATCTTGTCAGCATGAATAACGGTAGAGAGTCTGTGGGCAATGATGAGTGAGGTGCGATTTTTTACTAAAGCGTCAGTAGCACGAGTTATAAGTTGCTCACTTTCAGTATCAAGATGGCTTGTTGCTTCATCTAGAATTAAGATTCTTGGATCACGTAATACGGCTCGAGCTATTCCCACTCTTTGACGTTCACCACCTGAGAGTTTAATTCCTCTTTCGCCTACAATAGTATTATATCCATGCTCCAACTTAATAATAAAGTCATGTGCGAGTGCAGTGCGAGCGGCATTTTCGATTTGCTCTTGCGAAACATCACCACGGCCATAAGCAATATTCTCAGTTACAGTGCGAGAAAAAAGATCAACTTCTTGAGGAACTACAGCAATTTGCTTGCGTAGGCTCGCTTGGGTAGCAGTTTTAATATCAACTCCATCAATCATAATGGCTCCCTTCTGAGGGTCATATGAGCGCAGTAATAAGTTGATAAAAGTAGTTTTTCCGCTTCCTGACCTTCCTACAAGTGCACACGTAGTACCAGCAGGTATGACAATATTTATATCTTTGAGTGCCCATTGTTTATCATTAGTATAAGAAAAGAAAACATGTTCAAATTCAACCTGTTTCTCAAGTGGTTTAAGTATGACTGCTCCAGATATGTCAGTAACATGCAATTGCTCATCGAGTATATTAAATAAGCGTTCTACACGTGTCGCATTTCGTCTTATACGAGTAAACATTGCCCCTAAGTTGGCCAAGGGTTGATATGCCATATTTTGGAGAGTTATATATAATACAAATTGACCTATGGTAGCAGTACCATTCAAAACAAAAACAGCGGACAGGGCAAGTACAGCTACGCGGCCAGTTGTAGATATCACAGCCTGGGTATTTTCAATACGTCGCCATAAACGTTCAGCACTGTATTGAATCTCGCGAGCACTTTCTAGTAATTTTTTATTATTTTTCTTCTCTATTTCTTCCTGAGAGAACTTTTTTACTGTAAGCACATTACCCGCGACGTCATACATTTCCTTATTAACATTCTCAAAAGCATCATTAGATTTTTGTTCTATGAGGTATATTTTATTAGCAATGCGACGAGTAGCAAGTATATATATAGGGAGTGGAATAAGAATCGCTAATGCAATCCATATATTTTCATAGAGAAGCACAGTAAAAGAACCTAGGAAGATAATTATTGGTGGGACAAAATTTTGCCCAATAATATCATATGCAATATTATAAATAGAAGTTACTCCTCGATCAATACGACCAATAATCTGACCGCTTGAAGCACCATGATGGAAGAGTGAGTGAAGTTGTAAATATTTTCCTAATGCTTTATTTTTAATATTATCCTCAAGCCTTGTCACCATCGTAAATAAATTATAGTTGTAAGAGGATTGAGTGATACTACTAATGAGTGACACAACTAATATACCCACGGCACTATATATTAATGTGGTCCATGGCAATATTCCGCCATTCTTAATAAATTGTATGAGTGAATCAATTAAAATTTTAGAAATAAAAGGTACGGCTATGCTTGCCACTTGGGAAATCGTAATAAGAACAAGCAAAAAAATGACTGTTTTTTTATAGTCTTTGAGGTAAAATGCTAAACGTCTTAATGTTGATTGTTTTTTCTTAGGCATAATAATATAGGTATTTCCCTATATTACCAGAAAAACATTGAAAATAAAAGGTTATTAGAGTTCACCTTGTTCAGGAGCAATGACTCGGCCACGCCAGAACTTGTGACCAAGAGCACTAGATATGTCGGCTAACTCCTTATTCTTCATTAGAGTAAGTATAAATACTCCAAAACTAATACCGATAATTCCCGATATGAGGCCTTGCAAGAATATACCCCGCCCTGTGGTAAGGCCAAATACATCGTCAAAAACTCCTAGGGACACATATGTCACTAATCCAATAATAATAGAAGAGATAGTGCTTTGGATAAATGTCAGTCCTAGCTTCGATGAATGATAATTTAGGAAATCTTTTTTAAATGAGAACCAAATTAAAAAGAAATTAAGAATAGATCCGAGAGCATAGGCAAGTGGAAGAGCGAGCATCACTGTGCCGGGCACATTGTGAACACGTAGTAAATTCTCAAGAGAGAAAAGTACCCCCGGATAGGTACGAAATACATATAGAAGGACGTAAGCAAATACTATCATCATAATAGAAGAAAATACATTGATTATCAGTGGTTTTTTTGTGCTTGCAGCAGCATAGTAACCACGCACAAAGAGAAGTACTAATCCCTGTGATACCAATGATATTACAAAAAGTGCGGCTGAGGCTGCCGTTAGTCGTGTATCAAACCAAGAAAAAGTATGGGAACCAAGGATGACGCGCACAATCTGAGCTCGGAGGACAATCATAAGAATAATAACTGGCAAAGACCAGAATATTATGTGGCGTGCAGCATTTAGTATATTTGTAATAAAGCTCTCCATGTCTTTTGTCGAGAACGACCTGACTAGTATTGGAAAAGCAGCAACTGAATATGAGATTCCTATAATACCTACTGGCACTGATTGCAAATTATAGGCAAAAGTAAAAAGTGATATAGACCCAGACTTGAGAGTAGAAGCCATAGCAATGAGAGCAATGAAGGCTAGACTATTGCAAGATAGGGCAAGAGTTCTCGGAGCTGATAGCTTTACGACTTGGAATATTTCTTTCCAATTTATTGATGAAATAAGTTTTGGGAAGAATCCATGCGATACAACAACTGGAATTTGGATAGATAAATGCAAAATTGCACCAATAACAACCCCAACACCAAGTCCATAAACACCAATATGGGGATACAAAAGTATAATGCCAATTAAAATTCCAATATTATAAAATATCGGTGATAGTGAAAAAATAAAGAAATTCTTAAATAATTGAGTGATAGTCCCGATAAGGTTAGATAATCCTATGAATATAGGAGACAGGAGCATTATGCGACTAGTCGTAATAAGTAGATCAGTCTGCGCACTAGAGAAGCCGGGAGCGATGTATCGAGCAATATAAGGCATAAGAACTGCTACTAATAAACTTGCGCAAACCATAAACAGCATATATGCACTAAATATATTATTTAGGAATTTACGAGCACCTTCCTTTCCATTATCACCCACATTTATTTTATCTACCAGAAATGGCATCAAGACTGTGATGGAAGCAAGCGAAGCTATGGATATATATAGAAAATCGGGAACACGAAAAGCTGCATAATACACATCGAGCATCGGGCCCGCACCAACTATATAGGCAAGGGTTCTATCGCGAACAAGCCCGAGTAATTGCGACAGAAAAGCAAAACCGCCAAGCAATAAGGCGGCTTCGTTTACTCCATGAAATTCTTTATTGAGGAATGTCAGAATGCGCTTAACCATTTAGATTAGTGAGTTAGCGCTGACCTGATAATGGAGGTTTTGTTGCTTTTGTATTTGTATTTGGAGTGGTTGTTTTAGAATTAGTTTCGGGTGTTATAACTTTACCAGACGATAATGAATTGAGGGCGTCTTTTACATCTTGATTATCTGGTAGAACTTTGCTTAATATTGTGAACTGGGTTTTAGCGTCGTCTGTACGACCAACTTTTTGATAGGATTGGCCCAATAGGAACCTAGCATTTAAATATTTTGAATCAAGTATAACGGCTTGCTCGAAAGCACTGATTGCACCTGTATAATCAGAATTATTGTATCTAAGTAAACCTAATCTGAAGAATACTGTTGAATCATTTGGAGTTAGTCTACTAGCGCGTTCAGCCTGTCTAATAGCTTCTCCTAGGTTACCTTCACTTGTCTCAATCTGAGCAAGAAGGAATATAGCGTCAGTATAATCGGGCTTAAGGTCAGTCGCCTGATTGATAAACTTCTTTGCCTCAGTATTATTTTTATTAGTAAATTCAAGTGTAGCGCGAGATAAAAGTATAGATGGGTTATTTGGAGCAAGAGCACGGGCTTTTTCATAAGCACTGACTGCGCTTTCATAACTATTTGATACTTGAAGCGGTACAAGAGATGTATAGACATTGCCTAGATTTACATAGTTTAAGTATTGTTTAGGATTCTGGCTAACCGCTCCATTTGCAGAAGTTTCTGCAAGATTGACTAACTTCTGGACATTAGATTTAAGGGTATCAGCGGATATAGATTTATCATTGATAAGCAGACTAATCTCAGCAATGTAGACTTGTGATATTGTCCTATAATATACATCGTTCTGATCCAGAAGTAGGGCGTTCGATAGCATTCTTTCAGATTTCGCAAATGATTCTAAATTATTTTGTGTTACAGAGCCCTTGGAGAAGTAAATAATTGAGGCAAATTTTTCTGCATATAGATAAGTTGTCGAGAGAGTGATAATCATAAGGACCATCAATCCTAAAATTGAGAAGAAACTATTGCGTGGGTCACCCAGAAATGAGAAATGGCGAACGGGTACAGATTGATTGTATGCAAGTATTCCAATGAGCATTCCACTAGAGGCAAACGCAAGTGCAAAGATAATAAAGTTTGGAGTATAGACAATGATAGTAACCCAAGTATATATAGCAACTATGAGCGTAGCCATAGTAAAGTAATTCGTCAGGGCATTACTGAGAGCTTTGCGAAGAGATTTTATGATTCTCAAAAAGATAACGGCCAAGAAAGTGAGCCAGGCTAAAATACCAAGAATTCCTGTTGTTACTGCAAAAGTCAAGAGCGAACTATACCCATTCACGAAATCTAAATTCCAAAATATAGATTGAGTTACTTCTTTTGGTTGCCAGAGCGCCCAATCAATAGCAAAAGTATTAGGGCCAGTACCTAAAAGTGGATTGTGCTTCACAGCTTTATAAGCAATCTCAAGAGTAGTAGAAACTAGAGGGTGAACGTCAACATTTTGGATACTTAAGTATCTAGAAACTAAACTTCCTATGGAATTATTACCGACTAGGAAAACTAAACAGACAAAGACGACTACAAGCGCAGTAAATGGAAACTTTTTCTTTCCTTCAGCATCGTGAACTATTTTAACACCTGCTTGTTGTATGGAAATACTATAAACAAAGATCACAATTGAGAATAACCCTACGAGAATCCATACGAGTGGGATATTAACTATTATAAGGAAGAATAACCCAGTAACTAGGAGGAAATATTGCATCACGAGGAACGGGCCTTTAACCCTTAAAAATTCAATCGTAGCCATCGACAAGAGCACTATTAAGCCAAACAATATCGCAAAGTCATTCCAACTACCTACTAAGTTACCAGATGATATGCCTTTCAAAAGCCCAGGTAGAAAACTATCAAAACCGATAAAAATATTTATTATTTCAAAAATAGCCACTACGGTCGCACCTATAAATAAGTATCGATAGAAAGACCAGAGATTCTTTTCTGTTTGGAAGTAAATAGATGAGAGAAAAAATAATATGAACAGTACAAGCATTGAACCAAAAGTCCCTAGCTCAAATCCACTACCAAAAAGCGATATGTATCGAGATGAAGAGAAGAAAGATGATAGTAAGAAAACGACTGGAATAGATAAGCCTATCAATATAAGCTTGTCTTTGGGAATCGAAAATCTTCCTTCCCCTAGCCTAGCAATGAGCCAGAAAAATAAGGCAAGGGTCATCCCCACAGATATAAGAAAGCCTTTGCTTGCTTCTAAGGTGACCGGTATGTAAGGAATAAAGAAAAATAAGGATAAAAACAGAGTGGCTAAAAGAGTAGTGAACGACAATTTATTGAAAAACTCAACTTTTTTGGATTCCATGTTTGTAATGTTATAACTATAATAATAGTTTAATTATACACAAGTCATATCAATAATACTAGAGGACGATGCTCACAAGCCTACCCTTCACATATATAACTCTCTTAACCTCCTTTCCTTCTATCCATGGTATTACGGCCTTATCTTTCAACGCCAAAGTCTTGACCTCTTCTTCCTCTGTATTAGGAGTTACCATGATCTCAGCCCTAACCTTGCCGTTCACTTGAACTACTATTTTTAGAAACTCATCTATGACTTTTCTCTCATCCCATTTTGGCCACTCGGATAAATGTATAGACTCCTTCTCTCCCAAGTTTATCCAAAGTTCTTCTGTCATATGTGGCGCAAATGGCGACAGGATCTGGAGTAAAATTTTATATTCATCTTCTAAGATTTCATCAACCTTGTCCCATTCATTTATAAGTATCATCATCTGTGCAATCGCAGTATTGAATTTATACTCTGCCATATCTTCAGTTATTTTTTTAGTTACTTTATGGAGAAGTGTCGTAGCATTGCCTTTACCAATTTTTTCCTTTAGTTTCCAGACACGTTCTAAAAACCTCCGCACACCGACTACCCCATTTGGGTCCCATGGATAGTTCACCGTCACTCCATAAGGTCCCATAAATGCAAGATACATGCGCACAGTATCTGCCCCTAGCCTCTCGACTATTTCATCAGGATCAACAACATTATTTTTAGATTTACTCATTTTGTTACCGTCTGGGCCCAAGATAAGTCCACGATTACGACGCACGGTGTAAGCCTCATCTTCATTTACAAGCCCAAGGTGATGCATGGCTTTGACCCAGAAACGAGAATAAAGCAAATGCATAGTAGTATGTTCAGCACCACCCATATATAGATTAATCGGCATCCAAGCCTCGCGAGACTTTTTGCTAGCAAATTCTTCGCTATTTTTTGCGTCGAGGTAGCGATAAAAATACCAAGAAGAATCGACAAATGTATCCATAGTCTCCACTTCTGGCTTCCAACCTTTGCCAAAAATTTTCTCTGTTCTTTTAAGTAGCTCCTTACTTCTAGCAAGTGGCGAAGTACCATCTGGTGTGTGATCGACATCAGTAGGCAGGAGCCATGGCAAATACTCGTCTGGTACTGGGTGAGCCTTACCCTCCGGATCGTAAACTATCGGGATTGGAGTCCCCCAGTAACGCTGGCGACTAATCCCCCAATCTCGGAGTCTATAAGTTTTGACCACTCTTCCCCCAACTGCCTTAGTAATCTTTTGACGAGCTTCTACACAAGAAAGGTTGTTGTATAAATCGGAGTTCACAAGAACTGCATCATCGTCACATAATGGTTCAGTACAAAATTCTATTATTTCGTCAAGTTTTTTACTCGGAGATTCATAGATACCACTGTTACCAGGTGAATTGATCCTAGAGGTACTAAACACATTTGGTCTATTTACATATTTAATTTTTAAATCAAATTTCTTAGCAAATTCAAAATCGCGCTCGTCGTGTGCAGGTACTGCCATGACAGCTCCAGTGCCGTAGCCCGCAAGGACGTAATCTGCGACCCAGACTGGTATTTCTTCCCCATTGCTCGGATTTATAGCTTTCACTCCCTTGAGCTCTACGCCAGTCTTTTCTTTTGATTGTTGCCTATCAAGCTCTGATTTTTTCTTAGTATTTGTAATATATTGCTCTACTTCTTTCTTGTTTTCAACTTGCAACTCTAAACTTTCAACTGATTCATGTTCTGGTGCAAGGACTACATATGTCACCCCAAAAAGAGTATCAGCACGAGTTGTAAATACTTTTATTTTTTCATCAATACCTTTTACTTTAAATTCAATTTCACTCCCCTCACTTCTTCCTATCCAGTTTCTTTGTGCAGATTTTATTTCCTCCGGCCAAGCAAGCTTATCTAGGTCATCTATTAGTCTATCTGCGTACTTTGTAATACGGAGCATCCATTGCTCTTGATTACGTTGTTCCACTTGGGCACCACAGCGCTCACAAGCTCCATCTACTACTTGCTCATTAGCAAGTACAGTTTTATCATTTGGGCACCAGTTCACTGAAGTCACATCTCGATAGACTAAATCTTTTTCGAGAAATTTATTGAACATCCATTGTGTCCATTTATAGTACTCTGGATCACAAGACACGATTTCTCTCTCCCAGTCAAACATCGCACCCATAGATCCCAGTTGAGTGCGCATTTTATCCATCTGCTTGTAAGTCCACTCTTTTGGGTCAGCACCGAGTTTGATAGCTGCATTTTCAGCAGGCAGACCGAAGGCATCAAAGCCCATAGGATAGAGCACATTATAGCCTTGCATTCTTTTGTAGCGTGCATAAATATCTGGCACAGCAAATGCATACCAGTGGCCCACATGGAGATTACCAGACGGATAAGTAAACTCAACTAGTGTGTAAAAATTTTCTTTACCTTTTATGCTATCTTCTACACGATAGAGTTTTTTCTTATCCCATTCTTTCTGCCACTTTTGTTCAATTTTCTTATGGTCGTAATTTTTCATCCTATTCCCTAAGCCAAATTATTTAGAAAACTTCTTGACTGCCAGCCATATGAGGGCACCGAGTGCCACTCCGAGTATAACTACGCGAATAATACTATCAGCACTACTCCAGTAGCGCATTGATGCAATAATAAGGGATAGAACTCCACTCCAAGAAAAGGCAACAGAAAGAAGGGGTACACCCATAAACGCCCCTAAGACAAGGATTATGACTCCAAGAGAGACGAGAATGATAAAGATATTGCGATTATACAATTTATAAGCCTCATCATACTTTTTCTGGCAAGTATAGGTAGCATTACAGTAGCCAGTAATTTGAGTCTTGGTTGGACTTGAAGCTTTCATTGTTTCTACTGGCACTACCTGCTCACTCCACATGCCTCCATTATCTAGACATTGATTTTTATTATCATAAGCCTTGTTGTAGACATCGGCTGGGCAGAATTTATCGTATGACGGCTCATCATAAACAAGCGAGATCGCATAATTGAAGAATAGATTTGTAACAATAACTATCGCTATAATAAGTGACCACTTTAGCACATTTCCATGCCTAGGTGGCATAGGCACAGGATGTATTTCATTAATATTTTCCATAATACTTATATAATATCACAATAGTAGTGTATAATACAGTTATAAATATGGATCAATTAAAGAATAAATCAGAGAAAACTCTAGGTAATGTAGCGGTGCGTGCGACTCGCTGGATTGGATCTACCAGTTCTATTTTAATACACACAACACTTTTTATTATTGCATTCGCCTTGTACTTCTTTGGATTTGATTTTAATAAAATTCTACTTGTAGTAACTACTATAGTATCGCTCGAAGCTATATATCTATCTATATTCATACAAATGAGTTTAAATAAACATGCTGAGGATTTGGATGAGGTTGCTCAAGATGTGGAGGAAATCCAAGAAGATGTCGATGAGATCCAAAAAGATGTTGATGAGATTCAAGAGGACGTGGAAGATATTCAGGAAGATGACGCAGGTGAAGAAGAAAAGGACACTATGACACTCAGTAGAATAGAGGGTACGCTAGAGAAGCTAATGAGTGAAATTGCCGAGCTAAAAAAGCAAAATGATAGCAAGCCTAAATCTTAACTGCGCCTTCTCTTAAAACTACTAATTTATTATTCTTAAATTGTACTAGCGTTGAAGGTTTTGATGTCTTGGTATGTCCGCACATATACATATCAACCGTATTCCCAAAATATTTTTTAGCTTGCCATACATTTTTGGCAGGTTTTCCTCCTTGGAGATTTGCGCTAGGCGCAACAACTGGTCCAACTTTTTTTATAAGGTGATATAAATTTGGATTCCTTTTCCCAATCATGCGAAACGCTATGGTCTTTGTTCCTCTGTGTAAATATTTAAATTTTAAGCTAGTGCAAGATAATATAACACTTATTTTACCTGGCCATAGAGTGTCGAGGATTTTTCCTTGATCAGCTGTTAGTCTTATCCCAAATTTATTCAGATCATTAAACGTAGAAATGAGTACGATAAAAGGTTTATCTTCATCTCGGCCTTTTATTTTGTATATTCTCTCTACTGTTTTTTTATTTGTTGCTTTTGCCAAAATTCCATACAAGGTATCAGTCGGAGCGACTATAACTCCACCCCTCTTAAGTATACTTATAGCTTTTGACCAATCATTGCTCATTTATTTCTTGTCTATCTTGGCTGCAACAATAAAATCATTCTGCGATAATCCATCTATTGCATGAGTAGAGAGATCTATTTCTACATTTTTATAATTGGTCAAATGAATGTCTGGATGGTGCCCTTCTGCCTCTGCAATAGACCCAACTTTATTTACAAAAGAAAGCGCTTCAGTAAAGTTTTTAAATTCAAATTTCTTTGATATTTGTTTTGTATCACCTGAAAGAGTCCAATCTTTAATATGAAACTCGAGCATTGCCTCGGCATCTGCTTTACTCATCGGTTCCACTCCCCCTTCACATGGTACACATTTTTGCTTTGTTAAATCCATTGGTAAATTATAGCATACACTCTGCTTTGACAAACAGTATTATCTGTATTATTATGAGGAAAAATGTTATTCACATCTAAATCCACTTCTATGAGCATGAGACAACTAAAAATCACGAAGTCGATTACGAATCGTGAGGCCCAGAGCTTAGAAAAATATCTCTACGAAATCAGTCAATTTCAACTTATAACACCCGAGGAGGAAGTTAAGCTGGCGAAGCAAATAAAGGAAGGAAATCAAGAAGCCTTGGACAAATTAACAAGAGCAAATTTGAGGTTTGTTGTATCTGTTGCAAAACAATACCAAAACCAAGGTCTATCGCTCCCCGACTTAATTAACGAAGGGAACATCGGCCTCGTAAAAGCAGCGCAGCGGTTTGATGAGACCCGTGGTTTCAAATTTATCTCATATGCAGTTTGGTGGATCCGTCAGAGCATCCTACAAGCTATCGCCGAGCAATCGAGGATGATCCATCTTCCACTAAACAAAGTGGGACTCATAGGTCGTATCAAAAAAGCCTCAGCAACGCTGGAACAGAAGCTTGAAAGAGAGCCTTCCGTTGAAGAGTTGGCAGATGCAATGGAAATGGATATAGATGAAATTGTAGCCTCATTAGATACAAATAGACAGTATGTCAGCATAGATCACCCACTAACAGAAGGTGAAGATATGACGCTACTCGATATCCTTGAAAACAATGACAACCAAGATCCAGCGAAGAGTTTTATGAAAGATGATCTATCTACGGAAATAGATATCGCTCTTAATCGCTTCTCGATAAGGGAACGCACTGTGATAGAGATGTTCTTCGGTATTGGATATGATGGCCCTATATCCCTCGAAGATATCGGGGACAAATTGGGACTTCACAGAGAGAGTAAGACAGATAAAAGACAGGATTATAACAATATTAGGTGCAAATAAAATCTTAAAAAAGAGATTGCAGTTATATCCTAAATGATACTGAGGTCCGACAGTTGGTCGGACCTTTTCATTACTTAAATTCTAAACTCTATTACATCTCCATCTTTGACTATATATTCTTTTCCTTCAGTGCGGACTTTTCCCTTGGCTCGAGCTTCGCCATATGAACCAGCAGAGAGTAAATCCTGCCAATAGACAACTTCCGCACGGATGAACTTATCTTTAAAGTCTGTATGTATTGCTGTGCCTGCAATTGGTGCAGTTGAACCGTGAGCTATAGTCCATGCGCGAGTCTCATCCTCGCCTGTTGTAAAATACGTATCGAGGCCTAGAAGCTTGTAGCCTTCATTTATAAGATTGTTTATTCCATCATCTTCACCTCCTAGCTCTTTACGGAATGTATCTTTCTCTTCCCCTTCGAAATCTTTTAGTTCATCTTCTATCTTGGCATCTAGTACAACATATCTTGAACCCATACTAACAATATAATCAGTAAGTTCTTTAAATATTTCCGGATTCATGTCATCTAAATTTTTCACACCACCTTTTTTATTAAGACCATAAATAAACGGTTTTAGAGTTAGCAGATTTAGCATTTTCACTTTCTCTTTTTCAGCATCACTAAACTCTACAGTGTTGGCAAGTTTGCCACTCTCAAATGCACGCTCAAGTCTACCGAGTGCACCATCTTCTATTACTGCCTCCTTATCCCCTTTTTTAATATCTTTTTGTAAATTATTTTTCCTTTTCACTACTGTTTCGAGATCTGCAAGTATGAGCTCAAGATTTATGACTTCAATATCACGCAGTGGATCAATACTCCCATAAACATGAATAATATCGCTTCCGCTATCTTCATTCTTGTCATTCTTAATTGGAAAAATTCTCACCATCTCAAATATGGCATCTACCTCGCGGATGTTGGCAAGGAACTTATTCCCGAGTCCTTCACCCTTTGATGCTCCAGCCACAAGACCCGCAATATCGACAAATTCAATCACTGCAGGAATAGTCTTGGCAGATTTGGAGAATTCTGAGAGTTTCCAGAGTCGTGTGTCTGGCACAGGTACAATGCCTACCGATGGATCAATAGTACAAAATGGGTAATTTTCCGCAGGAACTCCTTTTTTGGTGAGCGCATTGAAAAGCGTGGATTTGCCTACATTTGGGAGCCCGACAATACCAATAGATAAAGACATATATTATTGAGTCATTGCGCGTTGGATTTCTGCCTGATGTTTGCGCATTACTTGCATAGTAGCGGTCATTTCGCTCATACCACCCTTTTTTAGAGCTTTTGTTTCTTCTGCAATTTGCTTGAACAATTCTGGATTCTCATTGATAAGCTTGATGAACATATCTTGCTGGCCCTTCGGTAGGTGCTTCATCTTAGATCGTATTAATTTTTCTGTTATAAAACTTTTGATTGACATATCACAAATATAGCAAAAAAAACGCATTTATGCGAATATAAATTAGTTCTTGAAAAATGCCTTGCGCAGGGCGACTGGCCCGAGCAGAGCAAATTTTCACCAGAAAATTATGTGTGCATTTTGAAAGAAGCTAATTTATATGAGCATGAGCAAAAACAAAATTATAGTTATATTGGGTCAAACTTCTACTGGAAAGAGCGACTTTGCTGTAGGAGTAGCCAAGAAGATAGATGGGGAGATTATTTCCGCTGATTCAAGACAAGTCTATAAAGGTATGGATTTAGGTACCGGAAAAATTACCAAGAAAGAAATGAGGGGCGTTCCCCATCATCTGCTTGATGTTGTAAATCCAAAAAAAATATTTTCAGTTAGTGATTTTAAAAAGCTTGCCGATAAGAAAATAGAAGAAATTCTTACTCGAGGTAAAATACCGATAATCTGCGGTGGAACAGGTTTCTATATAGATGCAGTTGTCGATGGTACTATTCTGCCCGAAGTTCCACCGAATAAAAATCTTCGCGCTGTCCTTTCGAAAAAATCTGCCGAACAACTTTTTGTAATGTTAAAGAAGCTTGACCCTACCCGTGCAAAAAATATAGATGCGAAAAACAAAGTCCGACTTATCCGCGCGATTGAGATTGCAAAAGCGTTAGGGCACGTTCCATCGCTCGCGAGCGACGGGATAAATACCAAATATCAAGTACTTAAAATTGGACTCATGCTTCCAGATGAATTATTAAAAGGAAGAATCTATGCTCGACTACTAGCGCGCATCAAAAAAGGGATGCTTGGGGAAATCAAGAACTTACATAAACAAGGGATATCTTGGAAACGTATGGAGCAACTTGGCTTAGAATATCGCTATGGTGCATTATACTTGCAAGGCAAAATGAATAGGAAAGAAATGATGGAGAAAATAAATACGGAGTCGTGGCACTATGCCAAACGCCAGAAGACGTGGTTTAAAAGAGATAAGAATATTATCTGGATAGATCCGAGGAAAGTAAATCTGAAATCTTTTGATGTAAAAGTTCGTAAGTATCTAGAGTTATTTCTCTAGTAACTACAGAAGGATTGGGCACTGTCCAGTAATCATAAGGGTAATCTTTAAACCATTCTGGGATAGAATCCACTTCGGCCATCATGATAATCTTGGACGCATCTTTCACTGATTCCGGAGTGACTTGTCTGCATTGAAAGTTGGATATATCCATATCTTTTTCTTTCATGAATTCAAGATCAGGTGCAAGCTCAGGAAATGAAGATAGCTTCTTTCCTACCCTGCCATCTATTTCTGCTGCAGTTCCATATCCTTCTGCTACTGAACCATCATTTGCTAATTTATTAAAAATAGCCACAGCTATTGGACTGCGATACATATTGTCGTGGCAAATAAATACAATTTTTTTCATGGCGGGCGATGGAGGAATCGAACCCCCACCAATGGTTTTGGAGACCATCGTTCTACCACTAAACTAATCGCCCATAGAGGTAAGTATACACATTTTACCCTTATTTTCAATAAAAATACCCCATTTCTAGGGCATTTTTATTATTTCTTTGATTCTTTAAAGACTACACGTTTTCTTAATTTTTTATCGTATTTTTTAAGTTCAATTTTACGAGTAACTAGCTTTTTATTCTTACGAGTAAAGTAAGTAGTACCTGTCGATTTGTTTGTAATTTTGATTAGTTTATCTTGTGCCATAGTGGGTAAAGGATACTACAAAAGCCCTAAAATTGCAAATTTAATTAATTAGTTCAGGACTTGGTTCTGGAGACGAATCAGTTGGAGGAACTTCGGGAATCGGTTCTGGATCAGGAGTAGGCGTTGGTGTTGGTGTTGGCCCGCCTTGACTCGCATCAGGCGAGGCAGGGATTGGATCAGGAGGGAGCGTGCTATTATTTAGTAACTGCTTTAACTGATGAAGCTCTGCTTTGTTTATACATTCTGAGGTACCATCAGGATCAGTTAGACAAATTTCTCCAGTAAATATTCTAGTTATACGATTACTTGCATTTGAAAACCAGGCAACAAAACTGTCTCTCCAAGAATTTTCAACTGCTAAATCTCCTATGCCTGTAATCTTAATATCCATATCCTTAATTGCATTTATTACTTCCATTTGCATTTCAAGGTTATATTCAACAGCAAGAAAGCCATTTTTTTCTTTAACTAAATGCGGGAAAATATTTTGCACCTCTTGTGCAATCAACCCCACTTGTCTTCCTGCAACGTATTTAATACCCTCGTTTTGATCTATGCCTTCTTTCCATTCAAACGATACTGGATTAAGAGCTAATATTTTTTCAAGTGAACCATCAAGGGGCACTATGTTTTGTTTCAACCTTTCATCTGAAGCACATGTCCCGGCTACCTGTGTACCAGCCTCTCGAAAACAGTCATCACTATTTATATCTGCTACTACATCTAAACCATAGTCTGGGGTAGTATCACCAATACCCACGTTCCCTGCTTCAAAGACTGCAGCATAATCCCAACCAGTCCCCACATGGATACCTTCTTCTGTTGCAGCAGTGCCAGTCAAATTGTCAACAAAGAGCCCTCTGACTGTCCCTGCATCAGCATCTGAGACACCAGCTAAACGAAGAGAGTTAAAGACTGAAGTCCCTGCCCCAGCGGTTACAGCAATATTCGAAAGATCAAACTGCCCAGCATTCCAAGTAAATGTCCCAGAGGCAGGTTCTGTAAATGTCAGTGATGCAGGTTTGATGTTAATATCAATCGCAGTTTCAGCGGCTACCCCTGTGAAGTTTCCAGAGCGAGCAATGGTTAATCCCCCGACTGCAGTTGTGTACGCCGTAGGATTAAAATATGCGTCCCCGTTACCATATATATAAAACCTTTCTGTTCCAAGAAACTTTCCTTGCAGGATTTTATAAGTAGAGGCGGTTGGGTTGGACCCACCACCATTATCTTGATCCAGTATTAAAGTAGCCACACCAATAGAGGCATAGCTGTGGTTAATTGTCATACTTTGTTGGTAAGACTGAAGATACCCACCGCTTTGAAACTGAACTTTACTACCTGTAACTCTTGTATCGCCAGCAGTAGATGTACTAAAATTTTGACTATCAAAAGTATACGCATGTGTGTTGCCCGCATATGTTGTTGTTAGTCCTGGATTAAAAGAATTGCTTCCTGTAATTTGGAATACTACACCAGTAGCTCCGCCATCTACCTGTAGTCGTTGCGCGGCTATCCCTGCCCCGCCAACTGTACCAATCAATACTGCCCCTGAAGCATTGTCGGGTTGCAAAGTGACATAACTTGTAGTTTTGGTCGCACTACTTGTCCCCTCTATTATCAGATCCCCATTGGCTGATGACGAACCATAAATAGTTGGTACCGTAGTATTACCAGTTATATACGCATTCCCTGTAACCTGAAGTGCGTACGCACCGAGGTCAGAAGTTGAACCGATAAGCACTTCTCCATTTTCAAAAATACCAGCGTAATTATTTGTCCCACCGGATGCTGTCGCATAGAGTCCGACATTCGTTGTGGCAGCACCGGTGTTTGAGAAATACCCCGCATAATCAGTACCTGAAGTAGCGCCTGTTTGTAACCCTTCAATGGCTTTGTTTGACGCAGTAGTTGAGTTAGTAGAAATGGAAACAATATCGTTTGTTGTTGTTGGAGAAAGTGTGGTTCCGCTACGAGACCAGTATCCGATTGCCCAGATGTTGGAGCAGTGGTGGTAAGAGTTCCGTTTCCTCCTGAAGTATATAAGGCACCGTTTGTAGTGAGAGCTGAGAATTGAATTGTACCAGAAGAAACTATTCCGGTAGCAGCTGCTATAGCACCAGAGGAGTTGACTTGGAATTGAGAAGTGGAACCAACGCTAAACATTGAATCTGGAGTTGCGTCGCCTCCGATACCAACTTCACCAGTACCAAGAATACGCATATATTCTGTACGATTAGGTTTAAAAATGATAGGGCTGGTATTATTTCCTGTACCTAAAATCAAACCAGCTGAGTTCCACGCTTCTAAATATCCATATCCTGATGTAGTAAGGGGAACTAACTGAAAGAAAATATCATTTGTTCCAACAAATGATAACTGAGCTGATCTGAAAATACCTGCTCCGGCACTAAAAGCACCACAACCGCTGGAACATCCACCTGGGAAAACTATATCAGCAGAAGCCCAACCAGCAGTTGAAGATAAGTTAAGATAATTTCTGAATGAGGCGGAATTAGTACCGCCTGTTATTCTACCTGTTCCCACATCAAGACGGTCTTGCGGGGTTGTCGTGCCAATCCCCACATTTCCTGCATCAAAGATAGCTGCATAGTTTGCACCTGTTGCTCCGCTCGCAGTGAAGTAAGCGCCAACATTTACAGCACTAGCACCAGTTCTAGTATTTGAAAAATATCCACCGTATGTTGTTTGTGCTCCCGTGAGTGCTCCCGTGAGTGCAACATTGAGACCTTTTTGTCCGGTTGTTGCAGCAGCACTGCTTGAGGTGAGAGAGAGAATATTTCCTGAAGTAAGTCCGTTGCCTGTCATTAGCCCGATGGTACCAGTTGTTGCGGAGTTCGCAATGACGCTCAAAAGTCCAGTTCCTGTATAAACTCCAGTATTAGTAATTCCGAAGTTCACTCCTGTTGTAACAGATGAGTCTATATCGAGTGTGCCATCTGGAGTCAGGTCGCCTATACCTAACCTATTTGTTGTATCGTCCCAAAATAAATTGGCATTATCTTCCGCTAACCCCGTCGCTCCTTGAAAAGGAACAGAACCGAGAGTGAAAGATGGATTGATGGTACCAAGGACATTGCCTGTAATGTTGCCAATTACATTTAAGTCTCCAGTTAAGGTTGAGTTTCCAGAAACATTTAAGGTTTCGATGTTGGCAATGGTAGTTCGGAAATATTTAGAAGATAGCTCAGTAGCGTTAAAGAAAGAGGCCCCACCGAAGTTTGTTGCTGGATTTGGTTGGACTATACCAATCGGAGCATAAAATACTGGGATTGGTGCCGGAGAGGATGGTTGGATACTTAGTGGACCACTATCACCCTTGGGGCCTCTTAAGAGATCTTGATATTCTTTTTGAGAGAGTAGTCTTTTAATAATAGAGAAGACTGAAGATTCTGAGGTAACAGGGTTGGTTGTTTCTGTTTTAAATACCACTTTCTTGGGAGTGTTGGTAACGACGGTTATAGGAGTAGAAGAAGTAGGCGCAAGATTTGTTGTGGGGATAACAGGTGTTTCAGTTTTGATAGGGAGAGGGGGTTGATAGAAGAGGGGGGAAAGAGTTTCGGCTAGAGGTTTGATAAAGTAAGTATTGTATGCGTTTAGGATAGAATTAGAAAATGATGTGAAGGGATTGGCGGCAAATGCAGGTAAGGGAGAGTATATCAAGAAAAAAAGGATCGTAAATCCGAAGAGAAGCTTATATATATTTTTCTTCTTTCTTAAGGGTTTTAGTAGCATATTTTTTGTTACAGTACCCATACTGATTATACCACAAATACTCCATTAACTATTCGATTATGTGTACAAACTCAAAGAAAAAAGACGCACCTTTATGTAGTGACTTTATGTAGTGACTCGCGGGAGCAGAAGACTCACTCGAGTTGTAACTTCGTAGTTGATAGTTTGCGTCTTTTGAGCGATATCTTCGGCGGTAATTGTTTCATTTTTCTGTAATCCTAATATTATTACTTCATCTTCAGGCTTTACTCTTTTTATATGGCTCACATCTACGACAAACATATTCATAGCTACTCTTCCAATGATTGGAGCATACTCCCCTTTTACAAGAACTTCGCCGTTATTTGATGAAAGTCTACTTATACCATTTGAATATCCTTGTGGTACGACTGCAATAATCATCTTCTTCCTTGTTGTATACGAAGTCCCATAACCTATTGATTCACCAACTAGAAGCTCTTTTACTTGGGCTATATGAGTTATATATTTCATAACGGGTTTGAGCTCAATTTTCTTTTTCCATATTTTTTGTAACTCAACGCTGGGCCACATACCATATAATCCGATACCTACACGTACAATATTGTTGAGTCCTCGCCACTTTTCATAAACAAGAACTCCTGAAGTCGCAGAGATATGGGTTTTAACATTCTTATATCCTGCTTCTCTGAAAAGTTTAGTTACTTCTTTATATGCATCAATTTGTTTTTGAGCATATGTAAAATCAGTCGTATCCTCTATGTTGGCAAAGTGTGCATAGATACCATCTATATAGAGATTCTTCATTTTTTTAATTTCTTTTATAAAAAATAGAACTTGCGATGGAAGTACTCCTTCTCTGCCCAAATGCGCATCGATAGCAATATGAACTTTCTGTTTTACGCCAAGTTTTCGAGCTGATTCATTTATAAGTAACGCGTGATGCAAATCAAATATTGTAAGTATACACCCTAGCTTTATTGCAGTTTTTATATCATTCTTTCCTACATACCCAAGTAATAATATTGACTTTTTTGTAAATGGTCTGATTTTTTCTAACTCCTCTACGCTATTAATCTGAAAGTAGTCTATATATGGATTAAGAATTTTCACTACTTCCACATCCCCATGTCCATAGGCATTGGCCTTTACCACACCCGCTATTTTAGTTCCTCGCTTCACGATACGCCGAAACTGCTTGATATTGTGAATCAAATTTTTCTTGGAGAGTTCGATATAAGAGAGAGGAAGTTTTGTTGGCATATTATTTAAAATTTTCTTCAAATAGTATCTCTGCTAATTTGTGTACATCTTCTCTCGCTCCGTTGATTTTTTCATGATCATATACGGTTTTTTCACCTATAGCTTTTCCAATCAATTGAACATTGGGAATATGTTTATTTGCATGTGATGAAAGAACATCGCCATAATTCTTTTTCACTCCTGAAAGTTCTGGTTTGTTAAAGATCTCAGGTTTCCCGTGCGAACCCGCGAATAAATGATCTTTAATTTCTTCCGAATAGTGTACAGGATCGTTATCAAGTTGTGCGCATGCTGCAATATCGTAACTAATACCATTATTTTGCAATGCATCGAGAATACTGATTATCGAATGCCCATGGCCAATAAGCTCAGTTACAACTAGAGCTTTTTTCTTATCTTTTGCATGCGTACTCACATGTTCTTTAAATTTTAGAAGCACGTCTGGGTCCCAGGATTGGAACCGCGTACCTGCCATAAAAAGCAACTGGGGTTGTTCTTTCTTATTCCTTTCATAAACTTTCTGCAATATATCTTTAAATACAAGAGCTGGTATTCTGCCTGATGCATCTTCTCCGATCAATAGGTCATATTCGCAATTTTGTATTTTCTCTTTTATTCCTTTCTCAAGTATTTTTGAGATGGGCTTGAAGAGATGAGTGATCTCAATATTATTAATAGTATCGAGTTTTGTATTTATGCGATCTATTTCTTGCTGTGATATTTTAGGTTGAGGATTAAAATTCGGTTTTGGCTCTGGCATAAGCCCATTCTAGCATTTTAGGTATATTTTGGTATACTTGCCCTGTAAATGCCGAAGTGGCAAAAGGCCGGAGTGGCGGAATTGGTATACGCGCGCGACTCAAAATCGCGTCTCGCAAGGGATGAGAGTTCAAGTCTCTCCTCCGGCACAAACTAGACAAACTCGGGTTCGGCTTCAAGAGTAACGCCGAATTTATCAAGTACGATCTGCGTGATCTCATCACGAACGCGCTCCACATCAGCACGAGTTGCTCCACCATTATTTATCAAAACCATAGCGTTATTCTGGTAGGAAGAAATCGTCCCGAAGTTTTTACCTTTGAGTCCCGCTTTCTCTATAAGGAACCCTGAAGGGACTTTAGTCTCTTTATCATTCACGTCAAATAGGACCATGTCAGGATATTTGTTTTTTAAATCTTTCGCTGTATCTTTTGATACGATAGTATTTTTGAAGAAGGAGCCTGCGCTTGGAATATCTTTTGGGTCAGGTAATTTATTTTTTCTGATTTCGATTATCGCTTCACGAATTTGAAGAAGTGTAGGATTGTTTATATTATTCTCTAAAAAATATTTCTTAACTCCGGGATAGTTTGGTATCATAGGTGGCTTGTCTTTCAGAAGCCGGAGAGTGACAGCTGTTATGACATATTTTCCCCGAGCTTCCCCTTTAAAAATACTATTTCTATAACTAAAACCACAATCAGCGTTTGAAAGGGTTTTAAAAGTTTCCTCTTTAATATCAAATACATCTACCGACACTAAAGTATCTTTTATCTCCTGCCCGTAAGCACCCACATTCTGAACTGGTGTCGCACCTACTGTGCCTGGAATTGCGGACATAGCTTCAATCCCTGATAGGTCAGCATCGACCGCATTCTCAACTATATAGTCCCAATTCTCTCCAGCGCCAGCTTTTAGATCTACATAATGCTCTGTATCAGAAATAATTTCCAAGTTACAAAATTGGATTTGAGCCACAATATAATCAAATACTCCATCAGGGAAAATAATATTTGATCCTCCACCAAGAATATGGACTGGTAAATTTTTCTCTTGAGCAAATTTATAAAGTTCGGGTAATTCTTGCGGGTCGCTGAGCTCTACAAAGTAGCGAAATTGTCCTCCGACTTTGAAGGTCGTGTAACCTCGGATATCCACATATTCCTCTATTTCTAACATATTGCCATTATATCACATATGATATATAATGCACAAATATGAAACAAACAGAACAACAGAAAATAGGCTATTTTATCAAAGAACTACGAGAGCGGAAAGGCTTGACCCAAGGAGCTTTTGCAAAGGAACTCGCTACCTCCCAGAGCGCTGTAGCCCGTATGGAGAAGGGCGAGCAGAACTTCACTACAGAGCTATTATCAAAGATCAGTGTAGTCCTAGAGCATCAACTCGTATCTATCAATAATTCTATCGACTTCCAAGTCACTGGGGGCAAGAAACTGCATGGTGCTATCACTACTAGCTATTCAAAAAATGGATCGGTTGGACTCCTTTGTGCATCGCTACTCAACAGAGGTATCACGACACTTCACGGTATAGCTCGTATAGAAGAAGTTTACAGAGTAATTGAAATATTAGAAAGCATCGGAGTACAGGTTAAATGGATTGGCCAGAATACTGTGCAAATAAATCCACCTAAGAAATTCACCCTCGAGAAGATTAATGTAGCTTCAGCAATTAAGACTCGCTCCATTATCATGTTTATTGGCCCACTCCTACACATCCTCCCTTCATTTTCTATCCCCCACGCTGAAGGTTGCAAGCTAGGTAAGCGCACTATATCAGCCCATACATACGCACTAGAAGAACTTGGAGTTAGAATCAAAACTACTGCGAACAGTTACGAAGTCAAAGTAAATAAAACAAAACCAGCAGATATAGTAATGTATGAATCTGGCGACACAGCTTGCGAGAATGTACTTACAGCAGCTGCAAAAGTAAAAGGTAAAACGACCATAGAATGTGCTAGTGGTAACTACATGGTCCAAGAAATATGCTTTTTCTTACAAACTTTGGGAGTAGAAGTCGAGGGTATAGGTACGGGCACGCTAGTTATCCATGGAGTGCCTGAAATAAATAAAAATGTAGAGTACCATAATAGTGAAGACCCTATTGAATCTATGATGTTCATCTCGGCTACTATTGCAACTGACTCTCACCTCATTATCAATCGCTGCCCTATCGACTTCTTGACTCTCGAACTCTACAAACTTAAAAAAATGGGACTAAAATATAAAATCTTGAAGAAATATTTATCGAAGAATGGAAAAACTAAACTCATAGATATAGAAATCTTGGAAAGTAAGTTGAAAGCACCAGAAGATAAAATTCACGCAAACCCTTACCCAGGTATAAATATAGACAATCTTCCCTTCTTTGTACCTATCGCCGTCGTCGCCCAAGGGACTACTCTTATTCACGATTGGTTCTACGAAAATCGCGCTATATACGCCACCGAGCTCAATAGACTTGGTGCAAGTGTAACCCTAGCTGACCCACATCGTCTGTATATCACTGGTGGCACACCCCTTTCATCGGCTCAAGTCGTCTGTCCACCCGCACTCCGCCCTTCGATGGTCATACTCATATCTATGATGGCAGCATCTGGAACTTCGATACTACGCAATGTTTACATGATAAATCGTGGTTATGAAGAAATAGCTACTCGCTTGAACTCCATCGGCGCAGATATTAAAATACTTAAGTAATGACAAAACGAGAACAGCTAGATGAACTCAATATCTACTGGCAAGAGCATTGTGGGTGTGAGTTGAAAAAGACTGCTACTCAGGCGGTATTTGGTGATGGAAATGCGGAAAGTGAGATAGTTTTTATTGGTGAAGCACCGGGGAAGAATGAAGATATTGAGGGTCGTCCGTTCGTCGGTGCCGGCGGGAAATTCTTGGCAGAAATGCTCGAGAGTATAAAAATGAAACGTGAAGATATCTATATTACAAATATTGTGAAATATCGCCCTCCGAACAATCGTAACCCAGAACCCGAAGAAAAGATAGCTTGCAACGAATGGCTCATCAATGAACTAAAAATAGTATCACCAAAGCTGATTGTCTTCCTCGGTCGCCACTCGATGGGACGCTTCTTCCCTACTGATAAAATATCAGACATTCACGGCAAGCTCTTGATAAAAAATATTCCTGAGCTAGGCAAGAAGCAAGCATTCCTGCCCCTTTATCACCCCGCAGCGGCACTTTACAATGGTGGTATGCGCGAGACGCTCATAAAAGATTTCAACAAAATTCCAAAAGCTTTGGATAAGATAAGTGCTGGGAAATAAGAAACAGAATATATTATTTTACTCACCCCGAATAATTTCCTGCTGGAAATTTTCTTTACTCGTCTCGTCAGCCTGTGTAGTGGTTCTTAAAACAATATATTCTGTTTCTTTTGATTATTCTCAGCGAAAAACTAAAGAATAGTCTTATCAGAGGGGCTCGTGAAGACTGTCGAGGCGAACAATGAGGAAATTCCTAGCAAGGAATTTCCGGACCCGATGAGAAGAGCTATTCTTTAGTTTTTCTATACTTTTTTAACTTCAACACACATAAACATTGGTATTTCCTTGCGCGCGATGTCTTCGGCCCTCTGGCGTGGGCCCATTTGGCTTTGTTTGTGAGAGATCCATTCTTCGAGTCGTGTAATGGCAAAGCCATTTTTAGAAAGCAATTTCATATAGTACTGGAGCGAGCGATGGAATGAGATAGTCTTTATCTTTTTCTTCGGGTCTTTCTCTCCCGGGGTCATATCGATAGCAACCTTTGATTCAGACAAATATTTGCCTATTATACGATATTGTACTCCGTCTTTGAAATACCAATCACTTCCCTGTGGCACACGAAATGCCGGATGGTTGAGTACTATGACTATGCGACCGGTCTTTTTTAATATTCGATTACATTCGACAAGAACTTCAGAAATATTTTCAATATTTTGTAAAGCTAAGACTACGGCGACGGTGTCTACGCTATTATCCTTTAGAAATGGGGCTTTGTTCGCAGGTGTGGCATAAAATTTAATCCCTTTCGGCGAATTTTTGATTGCTTTTTCGATTAACCTTTTTGAGATGTCAGACGCGATTACGTTTGCTCCATTTTCCAAAAATAAATTCGAGAAATACCCTTGCCCACATGCAAGATCGTAAACTACTTCACCTTTTTTTATATCTAGAATACGAAGTAGATTTGGAGCGATAACTTTTGATTGATAGCTATCACTGTCAGTCGTGAGTAGCTCATCATACCAAGTGGCCACCTTGTTCCATGAAGTATCCTCCGGCCTTTTATTTGAATCATTCTTATTCATCAGTAGATTATACCAGAATAATCTTACAAACCTGCCTACCGGCAGGCAGGTAAAGCTTATTCTACTATTGTAATATCTGAAGCTTTGAGGTTACTCTCAAAATTGTCGCCGTGATTTCTTTTGCGAATAACTATAATTGTAATAATACCAATTGCTATGATACCAAGTAACCCTGCGAAAGACAGCAATGAACCCGATACACCTGGTTTTGAATCCAATGCTGACGCACCAAGATTATCTAAATCTATAACAGACGAAGTATCGAGTCTTGAATTATCCACCACTTCGGCTTTGGAAATACTTTTTGAAGTTCCTTGTGTAATAGTTTTAGAAAAACTCGGGAAACCGGCAAATGTTTCTCCAGCTTGATTTTGTAAAATTATAGATTTAACATCTCCACCATCAAATCCCGTCACTCGCGGAGAGAATTTTAATTTATTCTTTGGTAAAAGAATCGTGCCATTCGGAATAGTAAAGTAGTGTACTGACCCCTTAATCCCCCATAGAGAGATATCTATCTCGTAGGTTGATTTATTCTCTAGTTCGACGTAGGCATCTGTCCCACTGCCAACAGAACTAATAGAAACTCCTGAGGGTACAACTTTTATCAATACTCTGTCAGTTGCTTCCGGGGTATCACTGTAGTAATTCCGATAGTAAGAAAGAGAAAGTACGTATTCACCTGTATAATCATATGAATAACTAAATTCTTTCTGTTCACTCATGGTGATACTCATACCATCACCAAAATTCCAGACAAATTTACCCGTAGTTAACAATTCTTTACTCAAACCGAGAGTATGAGCATTTATTTTGAAAGGTAGATTAGAAAAAATTACATTCTTAACAATTATATCAGTAGTAACCCTAGGTACTTCAATTTCTTTTTTAATTACCGGCTTTGGCTCGGTGGGAGTAGAGGCAGGTCCACCTCCGCCCCCTGTGCCACCTCCCCCTCCACTTCCAGAAGAAGCTTGATTCTCTGCGCCTGGTGTAGGTGTCGCACCTACCCATGAACTGCTAGTCTTTTGGAGTGAATGTCCATTCCCTGCCCCTCCTTGACTTGATGTAAATGTAACTGAGCTCACAATATTCTGATCGGGGTCCTTGAGTGCTATAGTCTCGCCGTCATTATTAAATCCAGTCCAACTACTATCAAAAAGTAGGCCTGAATAATTAGGCCAGTCTATTTTAAACTTTGCAGCATCTTGAGTTATCACGGCATAGCTACCAGCCTCAACATTTGATGCACCCTGTGGTGCAAGGGCGTGCTTTGTATTATCTGAGAACAAATACCATTTAGATAAATCAGAAGAAGCAGTGCCGATATTATGGACTTCTACCCATTCACGACCGGTGTCAGTACCATCGAGGTCATACATGATCTCTGTAATCTCAAATGAGGCATGAGAGAAATGAGCCCATGATAGGAATAATAAAACTGAAATTAGCCTAAATCTATTTTTCATTAAAATTGTAGTATTTATTCTAATATTTTCCTTAGAACGTCCTCTGGAACTTCTTTTTTTGCTTCCCTTTTCTGCCAAGACGGATCTGATGCTTTCTGAGGTAAAGTAGGAGGAGGTGCAGGAGTAGGATTTTCAACTTTCACTGGAATAGATACTTCTTTGACTTCAACCCTAGGTACAATTGCAGGTTCGGGTTTTTCTATTTTGATTTGGGGTTCTATTTTGGGTGTTTGGACTATAGGTGTAGGTGGAGTGGGAGTAGATACATTTTGAGTTGTAACTTTGGCAAGTAGATCCTTGAGCGATGCTTTCTTCTCATCTGATGCTTCTTTCGTGGGTGGGAGTGGAGTGACTGCTTTTGGTTCCTCTTTATTTTTTAGTGTAGATAGCGATACAGGCGCAGGGGTTGGAATTTTTATCTCAGTCACATCTTTAGGCAATTTCTGATCTTTATTATTATCGATACCAATTTTCTCTAACAGTCCTTTTAGTAGTGGCGAAGGCCCAGAGTGTTTACGTGGAGGGGGTGCATTATAAACGGGACGATTATCCCTCCCTAGCGGAGGTTTTGGTTGATTATTATTGAAAGATGGCCTTTGTGGTTGATTATAATTTGAAGGTAGTCGCTGTGGTTGAGCAACGTTAGGAGTTATTTTTGCGTTAGCATCTACAAATTCAATACCGAGTGCAGCGAGTGGTGCCGTAGAAGTCCGCTCTTCTTGGCGACCAGATCGCGAGGCTACGAACCCAGTCTGAGGCTTTAATTCACCACTTTTAATCTTGAACATGCATTCTTTGCAATAAACTGGTCTACCTTCTTTGGGCTCGAAAGGTACCATGGTAACTTTTCCACAATTCGAGCAGTCGGCTTTGTACTTCGCTTCACCATCGCCAACTTGGAGCATACCACTCCACTTGTTTATTTCATTCTCGACTTCTTCACGAGGGCGAGTATAGAGTCTGCGTGATGACTCAATAATCTTCTCTTTTACCCCAGCAGAAAGATCTATCTTCATAGGTGGAAGTGTAGAAGCTGAAAAGGGTCGACTAGTCACACCATCTATCATAAGTTTTAAATAAATATGGAAGTTCGGTAAGTTTACTAAATCTTGTGCGGTAAATTCTGGTTCAAATTCTTTTTCTATGAATTCAGCATCATCCGCTCCAACGCGGAATATTATCATTGTACCGACGTTGCCGAAAACTGCATCTCGAACTGCCGTACCGTTCTCATTGGCAAGTTGCGCCGTGTATTGGTGAGCAATGGTAAGATTGAGGCGGTATTTACGAGCTTCAGAAAGGATATTAGCAAAAGAATCTGTCGCAAAGTTCTGGAACTCATCTACATATAGATAAAAGTCCTTGCGCTGATCCTCAGGGATACGGACACGCTCCATGGCTGCAAGTTGAATCTTGGTAATAATCATACCGCCGAGAAGGGCCGAATTATCTTCACCAACGCGTCCTTTGGAAACGTTGACGAGGAAAATTTTTCCTTCGTTCATGATTTTGAATATATCGATAGTGGACTTGGACTGCCCGACAACATTACGAATGATAGAAGTAGAGAGAAATTGACCAACTTTGTTTTGAATCGGTGCGATGGCTTCGTTTCTAAACTGCTCACGCCATTGCTCGTACTCATGCACCCAAAACGCTTTGACCACTGGGTCTTTCAAATTGCCGATAATCATCTGGCGATAGTCTTTGTCGACAAGAAGTCTAGGAATACCAAGGAGGGTCGTACCTGGGGTATCAAGAAGAGCAAGAATAGCATTGTTGAGAATGTATTCCATACGAGAACTCCATGCATTGGCCCAGATCTTGGTAAATATTCCCATGAGCCCCGATGCCACCAAGTGTTTGTACTTTGGGTCATCAAGCGCGATAACATTGAAGCCAACGTGGAAGTCCGTATCAGCTGGATTAAAATATATAACATCTTTTGCACGATGATCAGGAATGAGATGGAGAATTTCTTCGACAAGTTCACCGTGCGGGTCAACTACACAGACACCTTCGCCATTATTTATATTCTGAACAATTAAGTTAGATAGGAGGACAGACTTACCCGTACCAGATTTACCGAGGACATACATATGTTGACGCCTGTCTTTACGCTTTATTCCGAAGATGTTGTTCGTACTGCGAAAGTTCGTCCTGCCAAAGTAGGTTATATCTCGATTGTGTGGAATTTCGTTGTCCATAGATTACCTATATTATACCCTAAACTACTTCCTCTTGGTAGCAACTTTCGCAGTATATTATTTCAGGTCTATCTGGAGCATATGAAGTCTCGAACTCATTTTTACACCCCTCTTTCATGCAATTTCTGTGCCAAAGTTTTGGAGGGTTTATAAATTTAAATCTATCATTAAATCGACAGTTGTGGCATTTATGTGGTAAAGGTAAACCTATACGTTGGTAAAATTGTAATTCAATAGGAACTATCCTATATGCACGCTTGCAAGCCTCACAAGCAATTATTTCTTTGGTAATATCCTCTGATACATCATTGATTAAATCAGGTAAATCTGTGCCTAAAATCGTAGTTTGAAACTCACGCGCATTTGGTTCTCGCCATAAAAACCCTTTCGTCAATGCTTCTTCCTTACTTATTGGTACATAATCTTGTGCTAGACTTTCGTTGTAAGCCAAGGGTGAAAAAGAGGATGGGAAAAAGTCTCCATATGTATATACTTTACCTTGCTCATCGACATAAGGCATGTCTTTCATATGCTGTATTATCTTTGGCACAAGCGTTTCATATTCTTCCTTGGAATATTGTTTATTTAAAATACAGTATTCTTTTTTCTTGAGGCTTATGCAACCAAATGATTTTGAGGTACCAAAACAGTAACCACAATACTCCAGGTCGCGTACATTTCCAAAACAATTGAAACAATATTTTAATCCATACGCTCCATCTCCACATGTCATACACTCATAAGCATTTTCTATACCCATAAAAAGTTGGCACGAGTCATAAGAGTTAGTTGCTTTCAAAACACTTATTTGTACGTAACGTAAGTTCTCACCATCTTCTACAGAAAAAGAGTCCCGAACATTTTTAGAGGCACTCACCCTGTCACCAGTACAATTGAGATTTCTTGTACCATGGTAGTACTTGACTGGAAACTTTTGCCAAAAATCAAAGGCTTTTTCGCGAATTGTTGTAATAGATGTATATGACGAAAGATTTAGCTCGACTAATCTTTTTTCATATTCTTCTTTAGAGAGTGGTTCATTAAAAAAATAATAAGATTTGCCACGGAGATTTACACAGCCAAAACAATTGGTACATCCACGAAGTCCTTTGCTAAACCACACGTCAACACAACTTTCGCAATCAACAGAAAAGATAGTTTGGTACGATTTGTACACCATGACACATTCATAGCAAAGCTCATCGTCTATCATTTCATGAGAGTCGAATGAATTTTTTACATTAGTAACCTTTACTAAATATCCAGAATCTTCTATAAAATCTGCATCGAAACATAAATATGCATTCTTAAGTCGTCCTGCCTCGTTACAATAATCTGAATTTATCATAAATCCTGCAGAAGATTTTGCCATAATAGGTACGCGATTAAACAGTGATTGAAACTGCTGGAAGAACGGTATTGAAAAGTCGTATTCTACACCGAAGTCCAGTGCTTCCCACTCATCACCATACCAATAAGTCGTTTCATATGTCTGCATGGGTGCTTCAGCTGGAATACCTGAAAACGAGTCATTCCCAGTATGGGCATCTTTTCTTCGAAATAAATTGCGCTCATTTCTCCAGGTCAGACGACGAACCATTCTACACTCCGGACACCATGTAGGTACTGGAACTTTCATCTTTTCATAGAATGAAAAATCATCGGGTTCGATAGTGAAATCTTGTTTGCAGTTTTGACAGGATTTAGTTTCCATAGATTTAGTATATCAAATATACTTTTTTACTGCTTCGATTAATTCAGGAAATGTATCTTGGGGGTAGAAATGACCTTGGGAAAGTTCGTGGTAATCAGTATTAAGCTTTTCGTGGACAAAGCGGGCTTCTGCTATGAGAATGTGGGGGTCGTTGGTAGAGTTGAACTGAATAATAAATTTTTGGTTTTGCTTTATAGCATCAAAGTCCCAGGGTTTCTTGAAATAGCCACTTAGTTTCTCGCTTATTACTCCGAGGTCAGTATGATACCCTGCCACTAGTACAGTCCCGAGAATTTTATGATTTTCCGCGTATCTCATCGCTGCAATAGCTCCTGACGAATGACCAATTAGAATAGTATTTTCATCTGCTCCTAATTTATCAAGATATGGCAGCCACTTTGAAGCCCTTGCCAGCAATCCGTCGGGAAATTTCGGAGAGACAACTTCACATCCGAGCTTTTCTAGCTCGGTCTTTACATATGGGAACCATCCATATGTTGTATTACCATCTCCCCCATTCCCCGGTATAAAAATTATTCTAGGTTTTTGCATGAGTCATTCTATATTCCATAATCTGGCTTACAAGGATACCACCGAAACAAATAGTAATATAACCCACAATTGCCTCTAGATATGAGAGTGGTATATGTCCGAGCATTCCCAAGATAAAAGCTGTGAGCCAAGAAGCTAGAGATACTGCCCCCATAGCAAAAGATGCTTTGCGAAGCTTCACATATTTGTGACGCATATTAGTATCTGTAAAATTTATCTTTCTTAGTGCGGGATGTATGGTGTGCCAAAAGGCATAACCATTTATTATAATCACTCCGACAATTGTCATCTTCACTAAAAACTTTACGGACAAACTGTATTCTATAGGATTAGAGAGGAAAAGCATGAGTCCACTCACGACTATAAAAAATAGAGAAAACCATACAATATTCGAAAGAATTCCGAGTGTTCTATTTTCATTGAGATTAATTTTCTTATCTTTGATGTATAGATTAAACATTATATCGGACACGAGAGCAGCCCCCATACCAACTATCACTGATAGCACGTGGATAATAACAGATATGTGTTTATATTCATTAAAAAATTCTGTTGTTTCTGCCATATAGGAATATTATACACTATTGATTACATCACTTCCTGTTGGTAACATTTTTCACAATAAACAATTTCTGGTCGATCTGGCGCGTAGGAGGTCGTTATATTAGTGCTACATTTATCACAAGTACGATCGTATAAATATGATTTATTAACTCTGTCGAATCTTCTTTTGAATCTGCATTTCCAGCATATAGATGGCAGTGGTACTTGTATTTTCTTGTGTAGCATAATCTCAAGCTCGTTGAATTTGTAACCTTTTTTACATACTGTGCAAGAGATAATCTCTTTTAGTATTTTATTATCTATATCCTCAACATTTTGGGGTAAATCTTCAATTTTTAAAGTAATTTCATGTTCTGTATCAGGGATATCATACCAGCTCATTTGCTTTTCCTCTGCTTCTTTCCTTGTCAAAGGAAAGAAGTAATTAGCCATAGTTTCGTTATAAGCAAAGGGTGAGGCTTCTAGTGGAAGCAGTTCTCCATACTTCCATACTCGCCCGGCAAAATCGATGTATGGATTTTCTTTCATATCTGCAATAATTTTTTCTTTGAGTTTAAAATATTCTTCTTTCGAATATTCTTTATTTAAGATACAGTATTGCTTCCGTTTCAGGTTAACACAGCCTAGGCAATCTTTTGCTTGTATACCATAGAGGCAGTACTCATTATCCATAGCGTTCGGCCAACATTGAACGCAAAATTTATTGTTAGATGCACCCTCTCCGACGGTAAGACACTCGTAAAGATTTTCTGCCCCATTCCCCCAATTAGTGTAATCGTAAGAACCTTTTGTGGGACCCATAGTAAGCATCTGCACATATCTGGAGTCTTCTACTCCTGAAACCATATATGCATTTTTTGTATTCTTTGATTCATATACAAAATCGCCAGAAATATTTACATTTAAACTATTGCCTTGGGTTGCTCTCTGTGGATGTTTTAGGAAAAATTCAAGAGACTCTTTTTTTACTTTTTCTATACCTTCCCTAGTGTCAAGATTCATCGCTTTAATTTTTTCTTTATATTCTTCTTTTGAATATTGTACATTGTAAATACAGTGAGATTTATTTCGCAAATTAATACAACCGAAGCAATCAGTACATCCAAAACAAGCACGTGAGAATAGAACATTGGTACATGAATCAAGTTCCTCGGAATATATACATCCATAGCATTTATATATGCCTGTACATTCGTAACAAAGTTCACTATTCTTTGACCTATAACCATCTAGACTATCTTTAAGGTGAGCATAAACCATACAATAAGCATTTCTTTCACCGTAATCAGCGTTGAAAACCATGAAGCAGTCCTTTTGATAGGCGGTTGCATTCACGTAAGGTGAATTCACAAGACTCGAGTATAGACTTTCATTCGACATAAATGTGGATTTATTTTTCAATTCTAATATCTGCTCTACGAATGTTCTAGTCTCGTCATAATCTTGTCCGTACTCTGTACCATCCCAATTATCTGCCCACCAACATTTCGCACAGAAAACTCGGTAAGGGATTCCTTCTCGAATACTTGAAATCATATCTAAATTACATGAATCGCATTTTCTCTTGTATAAAGTAAACCAATTTAAGAAACTTAATCGTCTCATAAATCGACATTCCGGACACCACGTCGGCGGAGGAACTTTGATCTTCTCATAGAACGAAAAGTCATCGGGTTCGATAGTGAAATCATTTTTGCAGTTCTGGCAGATTTTGGTTTCAGGATTCATGTATCATTGTACTAGTACACTAGTTGTTAATTTTGTTTATTATTGATGACTTAAAATTTTTGGGTTTATACGGTTTACCAAATTTGATCTCCATCTTTGGTAATATCTTTTTCTTGATCGCTTTATTTATACTATCAGACAAAGCTTCCTGGTCATACCCTAAATATATTATATTTGGTTTTACTTCTTTAATCACATAATAAGTTCCCTCGTCTCCATCTCCTAGATACGCCATATCAACTTCAGGTACATCAAGTAGTGACTCTATCCGAGTGGCTTCATCGTGCAGTGGCCGGCTTCCTTTTAACTTCTCCACCACAGAGTCACGGGCAACTATAGCGACTAGTCTGTCACCTTCACCTCTTGCCTCATGTATAAAATGACGATGGCCTTCGTGAATACCATCAAACACTCCAAAAATTGCAACAGTTCTGGAATTCATATCTATTCTATTTCTTTCATCATCCACTCTTTATAAGAGTGATTCACCCGACGGACATCAACGCCGGCAATGAGTGGAACACTGTAAGTGTGGTTGTCATTTATAATTTGCGTTACACCATCGAGTTTGTTTTCAAAAGTTGTAATTAAAAGCATCGCTTGTGATACACACTGGAGTGAATCTTCCCATTTATAGCAAGATTTAATAGGCCAGAAGTCAACGCAAGCGCCAATCTTTTGCTCTATTATGAGTGTACCTAGTTTCTCAGCTTCTTCCATACTTTGACAAGTTGTATATATAAAAACCATAAAATATAAGGTTAAAATGTGATAAAACTAAAACTACGACCTCTATACATAAAGTGTAACACTATTAGCTGTCAGAGCAAGTATACAAATTCTTTTCGCTTTACCCTCTCTACGGGGGCTCCGACACGATAAAGAATTTGTATACTTGCTCTGCGTGATTAAATTAGTGGTTCGCTGGCTTTTTCTTCCACCACAGGTTTTGAGTTTGCGTCACCATAGGAAGAATTCTTACCTCCTGTGATTGCGGCTTTTTCTTGAGCAGAGCGAATGATAGTGGATTCTTCTTCAGCGATCAATGCTTGGGCATCACCTGCTGGGATTGCAAATTTACGTCGCGAAGCATCTATCACTCTTTGTCGGTACGATGGATGCGTAGATGGAAGTACACGAAGAGTTTCTGCAGAGAACGGGTCGTAACTCTCACCATCGATAGTCATCTTTATATAAAATTCGCCCACCCCAAGGTTAATCATATCCTTGACGTCAAATATCGGTGAGAACTCTGGTTTGAGTTTTACTGCATCGTCACCACCGACGCGGAAAGAAATAATCGAACCTACGTTACCAAGCACAGCCGCCTCGACTTTGACTGGAATCTGACCTACGTATTGGTGTGCCATAGTAATATTGATTGCGTATTTACGGGCTTCAGATAAAAGGTTTTCAAAAGTATCAGTCACGACATTTTGGAACTCGTCCACGTATAGATAGAAATCTTTGCGGTCAGCTGGCTCGAGTTTGGCACGAGCCATACCAGCTTGTTTAATCTTTGTGAGGAACATTGCCCCAAAGAACGAAGAGTTTTCTTCGCCAATTTTTCCTTTAGAAAGATTGATAAGAAGAATTTTTTGGTCATTCATCATATGCTCGATATCAATCTTATTTTCTTTTTGACCAAAGATATTTCTAAGCATCGGATCAGAGAGAAATTGCCCGAGCTTATTTACAAGAGGAATGATAGCATCAGTATCAAATTTTTCTGACCAGTCCGCAAATTCGATAGCCCAGAATCTTTTCACCATATCGTCCTCTATATATTCCACCACTTTCTGGCGATAGTTGCGATCAGTAAGCATTGATATCATTCCCCGCATTGTGGCATGTGGGTAATCGAGAAGTGCGAGTGTGGTAAAGCGAAAGACGTGCTCTAGACGCGGAGTCCAGTTTGCACCAAATTGCTTGCGAAGCACTTCGATAAGACCTTGGGTCAGTTGATGTTTAAATGTCGGGTCGACATTGGCCAAAGGATTAAAAGATGATGGGAAGTCAATATCCCCTGGGTCAATGATACATACATCCTCAATGCGATCCTCTGGTATAAAAGTCAAAATATCTTCAATGAACTCGCCGTGCGGATCTATGATACAAACCCCGTGACCATAAGCAATATCCTGCCTCACCATGAGCTCTTGGAGCTTGGATTTACCTACGCCTGACTTGCCGATAATATAGAGGTGTCTACGACGGTCAATGCGCTTTATACCAAAGACGAACTTCTTCTCTTCGAGTGAAGCTACATAATTTGTCCGTCCAATAAATGACACCTCAGAGGGGTCAGATTGACCAAGTGTCGGCAAATCAGGAGGTGGAGGGGCATATTTAATTATTTGAATCTTATTAGGTTTGTTGAGAGCCATGTTTATAAATTGTATCAAATTACCATAAAATAGTATAATAAACTTATAATATGAACGAGGAAATCGAACAACAAGAACCACTCGTCAAGGAAAGTAATACATCCATTCGGACAGGGGGGGTTTTAAAAAAGCTCGGCCCCGGTCTTATCACTGGCGCGGCAGATGACGACCCTTCTGGTATTGCCACTTACTCGCAAGCTGGTGCACAGTATGGTACATCTCTGCTTTGGCTCGCAGCTTGGACATTCCCCCTTATGGCTATCATACAGGAGATGTGCGCTCGTATTGCCATAGTCACAGGTCGCGGGCTCGCTTCAAACATAAAGCATACATACTCGAGACGAGTACTATACCTATGTACATTTTTATTATTTATCGCTAATACTTTAAATATCGGGGCAGATCTGGGTGCTATGGCCAAGGCTATCCAACTCATCACCCCTTCGGCTTCATTTGTGTTCTTAGTAATATTTGTCGGTCTACTTTCTCTTGGCTTAGAAATATTTATCCCCTACCAGAAGTACGCAAAATATCTGAAGTGGTTAGTAATAGCACTGCTGTCGTATGTTGTTACAGGATTGATAATTCATATGGATTGGTCAGTACTACTGCGAGATGGAGTGATTCCTCATATAACTTTTTCAAAAACTCAAATTCTGCTCATCACCGGTATTTTAGGTACGACCATCTCCCCTTATCTTTTCTTTTGGCAGACATCTCAAGAAGTCGAAGAGCAGATAGCTGGGGGCAAGACTACTGTACGCATGCGCAGATACACAAAGGATAATGTGAGCGAAATAAAAAAGATGCGTATCGATGTCTGGACTGGGATGTTCCTCTCGAACTTGGTTATGTTCTTTATCATCGCAGTATGCGCAAGTGTCTTATTTAAAAATGGCATCACTAATATAAGTACTGCAAGCGATGCGGCGCAGGCGCTTGCTCCATTTGCAGGTAAATGGGCATCATTACTATTCACTCTTGGGATTATAGGCACCGGCATGCTAGCTATCCCTGTACTTGCGGGTAGCGCCTCATACGCTATATCAGAGAGCTTTGGATGGAAAGAGGGTCTATATCGTAAACTCAAAGAAGCTCGTGCGTTCTACGGAGTGATTATTGTATCGATAATTATTGGTATCCTTATCAACTTTTTGGGCATAGACCCAATAAAAGCTCTGATCTATTCTGCTATCGCCAACGGCATCATAGCGCCTATCATACTGGTACTCATAGTTCATATAAGCGGAAGTAAAAAAATCATGGGACATTATAAGAATTCTAGATTTGGCAATACTATCGGCTGGATAATAACAATCCTCATGAGCGTAGTCGCGATCGGAGCGATATATTCGCTGTTCTAAACAACGTTGACAAATAAGGACAGAATGCTATAATCCTAGAAAAGAGATTATATCATCATTAAAATCAGTTCTATAAATATTATTAGTATTCTGGGTATTCCTGCATATGTTTATTGGATCGCAGGTATTATGATTGTTGGCTTTGCTACCTTGTTTCTCATTTTTGGTAATAAGTTCAATGAAAGAAAACCGAAAAAAGAGAAGCGCCGGTCCTACGACGAAATCCAGGGCGAAATAAGCCAGAAAATTTTAAGAGATCCAAAGCTGGTAGAGCATTATTTCGGTAGTCCCGCAAATTGTACGAGAAGTACGGATCGTAGTTGATCAGACTCATTCTGCCCCTATTACACTTGAATGTGTGAAGGGGCACTTTATATTTTAACTCTTGCAAAAAGATAAAAATAAGCTAATATAGATGAATTGGGCCGTTAGCTCATCTGGTAGAGCACCTCATTTGCAATGAGGGGGTGGCAGGTTCGAGTCCTGTACGGTCCACATGATAGGTCAAACCGATTTTGTAATGCCTGGAATCCATTTTTGCAATGGTATTTAAGGTCATTTTGGAAAACTGAGAGTTCGGAAAATATAATCCTAATAATTTCTTGTTTTTCGAAAAAATCTGCATTATTGTAATAGCCGTATGCCTTTTCTAAGAGTTCGGAAAGAAGAACAACATCTTTATATGTTTCGTTCATTGATATATCCGATACTTTTTCTTCTTCCTGTAATCTTTCTATTTGGTTGGTTAGTTTAATCTCTTCTTCAATTAAGGCTTCAGGGGAATACACACCGGTTTTTAGCAATGAAAGCCGATTTTCACGTAAGTAAGTTAAATCCTCACGTAACTTCTTTTTTTGCTGGTTATTTAGTTCAAGGGTTTCAACCCTTTTTGTCTCAAATAAAGCAATATTGGTACTGGTACTAGCATTAAACTTTTCAAGTTCATCTTCTAAAAAGCTCAATTTTTGTATTAATTTTCCAATCGCAGAGGTGATAAACGTTATATTAAAACTCTTATTCTGATTTGGACATTCTTTAAGACACTTCACACCAAAATATAAAATTCCTTTTTTTTCATATGGTGTATAGACCCTTTTACAATTACCACAAGTTACAACCCCTCTCAAAGGATAATTTATCGAAGTAGAATACTTAACGGAAATATTTCTTTTTTTTAGTTGCAATTGTACGGTATTAAATAAGATCTCTGAAATAATCGGTTTGTGGCTATTGCTTTGTATTAATTTTCCGGAGTTCCCAATGATTTTACCAATGTAGAATGGGTTGGTTAAAATTCCTTGCATCCTTGAACGAGTAACTATTCTGCTAATAGGTTCTATTGCTACTTCTGAATCACTTTCTTCTTCGAATAATCTCTCTTCTTTTGTTTTCCTTCGTCTAATTAAAGGCATGGTAAAACCCTGCTCATTTGCGAATTTAACAAGAGAGGATAAAGACCATTCTCCAGTTGCATACAATGCAAAGAACTTCTTTATCAATGGTGCTCTCTCTGCATCTATTGGCTTATGATCCATTCTTCCGATATTAAAGTACCCAACCGGCGCCTTGTATGTACATATCCCTTTTTCTCTTTGATTAAATATGGTTAGAGAGACTTTTTCACTGGTAACTCTGCTATGGTGTTCAGCGAACATTCCATCAATATCCATGTGTAAGGCACCTGCGCTTGTCTTATCATACGTTGCTAAAACAAATCTGAAATCAATGCCAGACTTCATTAATTTTCGTACAAGTGTTTCATCACCTTTGTTTCTTGAAATTCTGTCCCAACAGAGTACAATCACACCCTTTAAATATCCTTTGCTTAACATCTGGATCAGCTTATAAAATTTGGGTCTGTCTATCCGATATTGGACTAATCCATTTTCTCCAAATATTAAATCAACATCCTCCTTAAACGCGGAATGTTTTTCGGAAACAATTCCATCAGTACAGAAGCCTTCAATATTTAATTTGGCAACAGATAAATGCTCTCGGTACGCAAACCGTGTGTTTTCTGATTTTTGATATGCAATTGAATTCTTCTGATTCTCTGGCTCATCGGTACTTTTACGGTTGTATATTAAATAACTGTTTTTCCATTTACCAGATTCAATTTCATTAACAATACTTTTCTCAATGGTTTTTAGACTTTTCATAAACAATTTCCCCTTGAGGATTAATTATCCTATCTGACATTATACAATATCCTTCAGATAAAAGTCTACTGTGTATTTTTTGGAGTACAGAACCTAATTCTGTAACTGAATCAATTGTTTCCTGAGAAAAAATAGACGGCTTAGAATCCGCACTGTTATCTGTTGATGGAAACTCTTGCATTGGAGAAATCCTTAATGGAATTTTTTTATAGCTTCTAGTCATTATGACTAGTTTAATTTGTTTTAGAAAGAATGTAAGACAGGGTGAAGATATGTTTCAGTTATACACAGAAATTTGCTTTATCTGCAAATTACCCTCTCTTATTTCCCATTTTCAAATACGATAGAATTTTTAAATGGAATGAGGTCGAATTCCATTTTATCCATTTTATCCTCAAATAAAATTTTATGAAAATATAAAAAGGGGTGCCTTCGGGCACCGTTATTAATTGTAAAAGACATGTACTGTCCTTTATTATTTTGTTCTCTGGCCTGTGGGTAAAATAAAAAGTATATAAAAACCGAACGATAACGAATGATATAAAGATCGAAACGAATATCGTCGATGCTACGCAGGATAATTATTAGTTTAATTCTTAACAATAAAATGCAACATTATGAACCACATGAAGTCAAGTTGGCAAATGAAATTGCCGAGACCTTAAAAGATAGAGATGCCTTACCGTTATTCCTCAATTATACCCGTAAATATCAGGAAAGCCATCTGCGGAGGATTTTAGCAAAGGTAATGTCGATGCCTGAAGCTAGTATCCGAAAATCGAGAGGCGCATTATTTACATTTCTTATTAATCAACATGGAAGCTCAAACCATACTGGGTCTTAGTTTCAATACACGAAACCTTGGGCTAGCAGTTGTCAAATTAAATCAACTTGTGGATTACTCGTCAAAGCTTCACAAAGCGAAATGGACACCTCAAAAGAGGGAAATGATACTTACTAGCCTGGCCTCGTGCATTGAATATTATAACATACAAAAGATTACTTTGTCAATACCCCATCCTCATCATTAAACAAAAGAGTTCACAGAATTGGTGACCGCAATAATCGCATTGGCTCAAATGCGAAATATAGAAGTGATTACTTATACGCCCAAAGATCTGCATCTTTCTATTCCTGAATCTAAAAGGAAAACTCCAAAAGCTTTCATAATGAAATTGATAATACTCTTTCCGGAATTGGTACCATACTATGAAAAGGAACTGAGAAATAAGAACAAGTATTATTACAAAATGTTTGAAGCGATAGGAGTGGCTACACTCTATCAACGAAAAATTGGGAGATGGAGAAGTTAATATAAAGGCAAGGGGTCATTCCCTTGCTTTTTGCATTTTACCCTCCCTTACAGGATGGTATGGAGAAAGATATGATTGGGAAAAGGAATTGTCCTTTAACAATTAAAACTCTGAATTATGGATTCAAACAACACTTCATCCACCAAAGTGGATGTTTACAAAATCGTCACTGACCGCATTATTGAACTGCTGGAACAAGGTACTGTACCCTGGCAAAAGCCATGGACGGACGCCGGTGTGCCAGCAAATCTCTTAAGCAAACGGCCGTACCGGGGAATCAATCTTTGGTTACTGCTTTCCCTTAACTATGAACGCAATCTATTCCTCACCTGGGATCAATTGAAAAAGATTGGCGCTTCGGTTAAAAAAGGTGAGGTTGGTCATGTTGTCGTATTTTGGAAAACCGTTAAGAAAGGCGACAATCTTGAAGAGGAAACGAAAAAAACTGCCCCTCTGCTCCGGTATTACAAAGTCTTTAATGTTGAGCAATGCAAAGACATTCCCGAAGGCTTGGTTATACCCTTAATTCAACGGGAACACGACCCAATTGCTGAATGCGAAGCCATCGTTACTGGCATGCCACAGTGTCCGGCTATCAAACACAAAGAGCAATTAGCCTTCTACCATATTGAAGAAGATTATATCAATATGCCCAAGAAGAAAAGCTTTAAGGGTATTGAAGGCTATTACACCACTCTTTTTCATGAACTGGTGCATAGTACCGGTTCAGAAAAACGTTTGAATAGAAAAACCATTACCGAAATGGCTGAGTTTGGTTCTGAGCCTTACAGCATTGAAGAACTGGTGGCAGAACTTGGTTCAGCATATCTGTCTTCCTTTACGGGAATATTAAATGCTGGCATTCAAAACAGCGCTGCCTATCTCAATGGCTGGCTGGCAAAGCTCAAAAATGACAAACGGTTTATGGTGCAGGCATCTGGCCAGGCACAAAGGGCGGTTGATTTTATTATCAACCAACCGGCCCCTGCCAGTGACGGAACCGAAGAAGTTGCTCAATCAGTTACAGAGAGCTAAACATGAGTGTGGGTTAGTATTGTTAAGCCTGGAGTTCTGCTCCGGGCTTTTATTTATTTTTCAAATAAAAATCAGAAATTTTTGACTATTTCAACAAACCAGGAATTGTTGAGGTTATAGTTATTTTCTCTGTTGGAATAATAATATATCGCCACGGTTTAATAATCCCAAACTTTCCGATGTTTTTTGATATTATTTCACAATACTTTTCGGCAGTTCTCTTTTTTTCAACTACTTCATAGCTACTCATTTCTTCACTTGGCTTTACTTCAGCCATGACGACTTCACTTTCAAGCTCCAAAACAAAATCTGGTTCATAACGATGTTGGGAGTTGCCTTCCTCGTCACGCCAGAATAGTCCGTCAAACTGAGTAGGCGCAGGGCGAAGCCAATATGATATCGAAGGATCTTTGTCTACTAGGTAAGCTAACCGTGCTTCGTCTGATGAATCAAAACGATACATTGAATGACATGCATTTTTAAATCCAGTATATATTTTTTCTTTGGGAAAACGATTGAGTTGGGATTCAAGCGTAACTGGTTTTTCATCGGGGGTTCGATAAATATTAAATTGTTCAAGGTAAGGCTTAGGTTCCCCAATAACAGACTCAAGATAGCTGTCACCTACAAGGTTTTTATGTGTTAGTATCTGGTCATATATTTCTTGGGCAATTTGACGGAAATTATTCTCAATCATCATTTTGAGTGAGTTATCGTCACTAACAAACGATTTATAATGAGCTACCGCTTGTTCAGAAAGTTTTAGCAAAAGGGGTTTCTGGTTCTTATCTTCATAATCAACCAAAGGAAAATCTGTTAAGCCCGATATAATAGTGTTTTCGGGACTTTGGGCACTTCCTTCTCCGAGACTGGTAACACGGGTAAGTTCTCTTTCAACGGCCCCCTGGTATGCTTTTCCAAAAAGATCCACTTCTTCTTTTGCCTGTAACCGTTGTGTAATTATTGCTGCATCGGATGCATATCTTGTTAGCTTATTTGTGTCTAAATCAAAATCGGATATTACAACTTCATTATAATGGGGCATTAACTGTAATCTGGGAATAGCAATGTTGCGTATTTCCATCGCCTGTACTGAAGTTCGGCTAATATTTTCGAGCTCCTTTTTACCGTTATCGCTAAAGTTATTAAACAATGACCCTTCTGCAAAAGCTGGTTCAATTACTCCTTCCTCCGGTTTATTCTGATGATGATATTCGGCGAAACTTCCCTGAGATGCAGTTTGTTTAGCAAGAGCCTCAACTAATTGATCTGTTTTATTCTTTATCGTTACTTCAATTACATCTTTAGGTGTATCGTCTTGTACCAGGGAGTCTACTGCTTTTGTCGCTTGGGAAACAATTTCATTCATCACAATTTCATTCGCCCTTATTTTTTCTTCGATATTTACAACAATTGCAGGTTGAACCTCAATGACCTCCTTAACTACTTTTGCATCATTTTCAGAAATACTTTCAATATTTGATGGTTGAATAAGCTTTGAATCTCTTGCTTGTTCAATTATTTTTGCATAATTATCATGCGCCACAATCATAACCCGGTCAACATATTTATTCCCGGTTCTATCTCCGTAAGGCAGTCGGAGGCCACGTCCAATTGTTTGCTCGGTTAATATTTCTGATGCAGAAGAACGAATTGGAGCAATAGTATAAATGTTAGCGACATCCCATCCTTCTTTGAGCATATTCACATGGATAACAATTTCTACAATATTGTCTTCTTTTTCCAATGAAATTAGCTTCTCAATTGTTTCATCAGCTTCATCTCCCCGTGTTTTGGTGTGAACCTCAATTACCTTTCCTATGTAAGCACCACCACGAAACCGATCACTATCAATTAGTGTTCTGAGGGCGCTGGCATGAGCTGTGTCCTTTGCAACGACAAGCATTACTGGTTTCACCTCTTTTCTTTTGCTTTCAAGAGCGTATTCCTTCAGAGCTGATTTTGCTCGTTCATGGAAAAATGCTGCAAGTTGCAATTTGCGTGCATCGGTCTCGATTGATTCGTTATCCCATTGACTGAAATTTACATCTGCCTCGGTTCCAACCCACGGATCTTTTACATACCCATCTTTGATTGCATCACCCAGATTATATGAGTATAAAATATTTTTTTTGAGTTCAGGCTGCCGCTCCCTTCCACGGCCAACCATATTTCCAGTATATGGTGTAGCCGTAAATTCAAGACCAAAAAATGGATCAATTCGATCTAGGGAATCCATTGCAGCATCAGCGTGATAGTGATGGGACTCATCCATAAGTATTACTAAGTCGTCGAGTGATGCTAAATAATCAAAGAAAGATAAAAGCTTACCATCTTCTTGGCCAAAAACCTCAGAACCTTTGGTAATCCCTTTTTCCTTTTCTATATCATTCTGTGCAAACTGCTGAATATTGAAAATATTTATTTCAATCTTATTTGCAAAAAGTTGTGCTAATTGGCTTTGTTCATAATTTTCCTTAGTTATGATTCGTATATTCGAACTAGTGAGTTCTTCAATTCCACGAAATACATATTTGGGGTTATTGGGTTTACTAAAATCATCAACTAATTTTCTATAGATCGTGTTGCCGGGTGCAACAATCATGAAATGTTGAATACCGTGTACTATGTATAAGTAGGCTACAAAAGCTCCCATAAGGCGTGTTTTGCCTACACCAGTAGCTAAGGCGAATGTATATGAGGGAAACGTCCTTTCGTAGGATTGAAATTGCCTGGTCACAGAAGCTTTACTTAAATATTCTTTAGCGGCTGTTTCAATATCGGCAAGATTATTCTCTTCCTTATTCAGCAACCTCCCTAAAAGTTTTTTTCCGGCGTCTGATTCAAGATAATCAGAGAAAAGAACCAGGCTCTTTTGTTGCGGAGTCCGCAGGCTCATTGAATTTGTTAAGTATTGTAACGCCTGATCTTTATTCATAAGCATTTTTTAAAAAAGTAAGTAGGGCTATTCATTTTCTTCCTCGTCAATTTCTTCTATAGCCTTTTCTTTGATAGGTAAGAGATATTCTTTTTTGCCAAAATGGCAAGCCTTCAAAATAGATTGAGGAATTTTTTTTATAGTTATTCTCTTGTCAACATTTTCACATCCAGGTTCGTATTTTGTGGGACAGATTAGTAAGGTTTCATTGCCCTTTAAATGACTTGCTATTTGTTGCACTATAGCCATTGAAAGCATCTGTGTTGTTACATAAATGCTGTTGTTCCCCTGGCCCTTACCATGTTTCCAATATTCAGTTTTGCTTGGTGCAAATGTATAATTGGTAAGTTTGCACATTGCTTTGATAAGCTTAACATCATTGTAGTATACATCAATAACAGGGTTCCCAAATTCATCAATGACTACAAAACTTGGAGCTAATTCATAAAATTTATATCCACCACCCCCTTTCCATGCCACCGCTTTACTAATCCCACTCTGATCTGTTCCATTTATCACATTGTCTAAGCGAACCTTACAATGAGTATAAGCATGATCACCCATTTCAATACCGATATATTTCCTTCCCATCTTATGAGCCACCGCAGCTGTTGTGCCGGAGCCAAGGAAAGAATCTAGAACTAAATCATTTTCTTTAGAAGCAAGATCTAAACACCGCCTAATTAATTTCTCGGGTTTTTTACCTTTCTTAAATTTTATACCACCTTCTCCCGCTATTCCTTCCCATGCGATATCAGACCAAATATTAGTTAAGAATGTAGTTGCTGATAGCTCACCGTCCACTTCGTGAACATTTTTTGAGTAAAAGGAAATTTGTGCACCATTAAAAATATAAATTGGATCATATCCAGCACGCTCCAACATAAACACACGTTCAGGTTCATTCAACGACTGCTGTTTTAGCTTGACAGTCGCTTGTCCAGCACCTGTATTACTTATTTCCGTAGATCTCCAAATGTGCTTTGCATTGTTTATGATAAAGGAATTGAAATGTTCAATCAGTTTGTCTGGACGGGTAGTACGAGATTTTGGGGCCTCTGCATATGCTTCCGTTAATGATCGGAATATCCATTTAGTAAAATGATCTTCTGGATTGTTTAGCCATCTGTTATAAGCATAATTAGGTTGACGTTTAATTCTCATTGAATTTTCAGAAAAACTAGCTTTATCTTTTGCGTACCAAAGAATGTACTCGGATGCTTTGAATACACCGGGGTTTACAGTACTAAATGCAGATGGTGATCGGGCATCAATCGTAATTCTGCCAACAAAGTTGTTTCGTCCAAAAGTCTCATCCATAAGGACTTTTAAATAATCACTTTCATTATCATCCAAGTGAACAAAAATGCTTCCTTCTTCGGATAATAAAGGAATAAAAAAAGTCAATCTAGATTTCATTAGACTCAACCATGTAGAATGTTCGGTACTATCATCGTAATTGTCGAATGCTGCGCCTGTATTAAAAGGAGGATCAATATAAATACATTTCACCCGGCCTTCGAATTCTGGAAGAAGGGCCTTGAGAGCAAGAAGATTATCTCCATGAATGATCTTATTCTCGGTAGTTGGATCTTTTGCACAATTCGAAAGCTTTGGATCCTCTTCTAAAATTCTCGGCTCAATATTAGCAATATCATATTCGGGATTATTTTTCCCTATCCACGTTAGTTCTAGTTTGTGTTTATTATTACTCATACTTTAATCTTAAATAATTTTCCAGCCTATAGTAAATAAAGTTTCAATTTTAGACTTTTGATCTAATTGAGCCTCTATTGATTCTAACAGTTTTTCCTTTTTTTCCTCAACTTCATCCTGGGCTTCATATAAGCGCCTACGCATTTCATTGCGCTTCTTTTCAGAATCCTTAATCTCCCTTAATGCAGTGAGCTTTTCTTCTAAATTAATGATTTTCTTGGCTATTGTCTTTGCTGTCTTAATATCAATATCCAGCTTCTTTAAATCCAACTCAAGACCCTTTTTGACGTCTTCTGACCAGTTGTCTAATTTATCAACCTCATCATTAAAAAATGATGCATTTCTTTCAGCAATTTCTCCCGCAACTATTGAAATATTTTGATTTTCAAGGTCATTCATTTTTTTTAGTTCAATATCTACGAAAGATTTTGAGTTGATTGATACTGCAGAAAGTGAAAATATTTTTCTTATTATTTCGTCTTGTATTGGCTCCCCATGTTCATCAATAGCGGAAACTATTACATAATCCTCCGCCATAAAAGCTTCTACAGTAAAATTGGACACCTTTATTATTCCGCTTTTCCCTATGAATGGCTGAAGCACTGAAATGATTGTTTGGTTTTTTGAGTAATTAAAAGTTATTTCAGCATCGGCTGTGTCCTGTTTCTTAACCTCCTTTAAAATCCTTTGTGCTAATGAATGCCCAGGGCGATAGACGTGAGCATCTTCTACATTCTTTCCAATTTTATATGGACCCGGATCAATGTTTTCATTGGGGAATGGGTTTTGTTTAAGAGTAAAAGAATATTCATTTTTCGCAAAATCTGCATTACTACCTAAATAATAACGAGTAACATCCCACAGCCAGCGATTATATGTTGACAAATACGCTTCGCCCTCTCGTTTATTAATTCTGAGTTTTTCATGAACCTCGGCATCAAAATTTTCAAGAAGCTTATGCCGGGTGTCAGTTAAATTACTTTTGATACTCTCATCCATTTCATCCTGAAGCTTATCAAAAGCTTTGTTTATGTCTTCGGAAGTTCTGCAGGTTTGATAAATACCTGCAATTCGCTTTTCGAAATCAACACCAGACTCTATTGTGCCCAGCACTTCATCACTTGCTCCAAAGACGCCTTTAAATAAATTAAATTTTTGATCTAATAATTCATAGACTCGTTGATCAGCTGCGTTTTTGCGATTAACAAAGTTAATAACCACTACATCATGCTTCTGTCCATACCGGTGACAACGGCCAATGCGCTGTTCGATTCTTTGTGGGTTCCATGGCAAATCGTAATTAATAACTAGTGAACAGAATTGTAGGTTAACTCCTTCCGCACCAGCCTCAGTAGCAATCATTATTTCTGCTTCATCCCGGAAATAGTCAATTAAGGCGGCTCGTGTATCAGCGGTTTTTGAACCAGTAATTTTATCGGTATCCTTATTTTTTTCTAACCAATTTTTATAAATGCTTTTGGACTTATCATCATTATTTGAACCATTAAATAATACAATCTTGTCCTTATAACCATTGTTTGCTAATAATGTTTCAGCTAGGTATTTCTGAGTTATTGTGGATTCGGTAAAAATAATAGCTTTCTTTTTTGCCCCAAGCTCCTGTGTCATTTCAAATCCTTTATTAAGAGCCGTAAGCAGGGCCTCCCCCTTAGAGTTGGTATATATATTTCTTGCTAATTCCCGAAACTTTTCAAGGTCAGTCTTTTCCTGTTCCATTGATATAATGTCTTCTTCCGTATAAGATTTTTTAGCCTTTTCAATTGTTTCGGTTTCTTCGTCTTCTTCTTCGTCAATCCATTCATCAGATATTTCTTCAAACGATTCAAAATTTTGTTCGATTCCTTCAAGTGGCAAGTCTTTCGAAGCTTTTTTTAGTTTAGCCTCTTTTATTAATTGCTCAACCTTATAAACTAACCCATTCAATGTACTGGCTATAGCGAAAGATGATGAAGCCAACAGTTTTCGCAAAATAAGTGTCATAAGTTGGCGCTGACTAAATGGAAGAGCATACAGTTTTGGTCGTTGTAGATACTCTGACATTCCTTCATAAAGTTCGACTTCTTGATCTGTAGGAATATAATCTTGTGTTATTGGCTTGCGTTCAGTGTAGTTGATATATTCCAATACTTGTCTGCGAAGAGTTCGGATACAGATAGGCTTTAAACGATTGCGTAAATCTGTAAACATTTCTTGCTTTGGCTCAATTATGCCAAGTTCACTTTCAAAAATATCTTGCTCCTTTGAAACACGGGCATAATTTACTTTAAAGCTTTTTATATCTCCAAAAACATGATCATCAATTATGCTTACCAAGCCATACAGCTCAAGTAATGAATTTTGAAGCGGTGTAGCTGTAAGTAAAATTTTAGGAATCTCTATTAATGCATTTTTTATTTCACGGGCAATTTTATTGCTTGGTTTATAAACATTTCTTAATCGGTGTGCTTCATCTATCACTGCAAGGTTCCATTTTGTTTGCTTAATGTATGGAGATTTTGCTCTTGCAAAATGATAAGAGCAAATAATTATTTTGTCTTCTTGATTAAAGGGATTTAAATTACCTTCTTTGACGTATTGATTGAAAGATTTTGCTTCCAGAATTATCGATGGGAGAAAAAACTTCTCTTGTAGTTCGTCATTCCATTGCTTTCTTAAACTGGATGGCACAATCAATAAAATACTTCTCTTTCTTTCTGCCCATTTTTGAGACAGCACAAGACCAGCTTCGATTGTTTTGCCAAGACCCACTTCATCAGCTAATATTGCACCTTTTGAGAGGGGTGATTTGAATGCAAATAATGCAGCTTCAATTTGATGTGGATTTAAGTCCACCTGGGCATTAGAGAGCGTAGACGAAAGCTTTTCAAGGCTATTTGAGGGGCTTCGCTTGGTAAGCTCATACGCAAAATACTTTGCATGATAGTCGGTTAATCCTATGGATTGATCAATATTAGTTTCTTTCATAAGATTAGTTCATCCTATCATTTTTAGACATGAAAATAAAGGTAGAAACATTTGTCGGTCTTTACTAAATAGGGGATTTAAAAATTAACCAAGGTATCTAAAGCTTCATCAGCATCTTTAAAAACAAATGCCCTTGAAATCACATTTCACGAATTATCTAAAATCATTGAATTGTAATTATCAAGAATATTGGAAGGCAGGCTTTTTAAATATACTTCCGTTGTTTTTAAACTTGAATGACCTAACATAGAACTAATAGCATTAAGGGGTACGTGATGTAACATTGCTTGGGTTGCAAAGGAATGTCGACTCACATAACTGGTAAGTTTTTTTTCAATTTTGCAAAGCTCGGCAATATCTTTAAGTTTTTTATTATATCCTTTCCTTGCCCATTGAATATCTTTTTCTTGTTCTATGGGAATTTCTCGTTTGATAATCGGAAAGACATACTTTGATTCGGGGCTTTGTTTTATATAATAAGCAAGAATTGTATTTAGTGTCTTAGTAATTTTTATATCATATAATTTACTGGTTTTTCTTCTCCTGTAATTTATTCGACCATTTGTTATATCTGTCTTTTGTAAAAAAGCCATATCACTAAAGTTCATGCCGTACATCATGTAACTGGCTAAAAAGAAGTTTCTTGCATCAAAACAAGGGTGGGTAGATGAAAGCTTAAGATCAGTAATCTTTTTTAGAAATTTCCACTCCAAAGCTCTTTTTTCAGTAGGGGCAGTTCTAATTTTATAATCACTAAACGGATATAATTCTTTATTGACAATACCTTCCTTAATGGCCTTATTATAGATCGCTCTTATTGTGCGCATATATACAGCAAGCCCATTTACTCCGTTACCATTGCTTTTATGATACGTTTCAAATCTATTGAGAAAAGCATAAGTGATCTCATGGAAAAGGAGGTCCTTTTCATTACAGTAGGTTTTTAAAACACTTATTACCCCCTTATAAGAACGAGCCGTGCCGATTCTGTTTGCTTTTATTAATTCAATAATAAGAAGGTCTGCAAAAGAGAAGAAAGATTGACTGGTGTTTTGACGAACAATTTTATCTCTAAGTGCAGTTACGGAAAGAAGATTTAATTGCCCTGCCTCATGTAGCATAAGAATAACATCCATCGCTTCAGCTTTCTTTTTCTGAATTGTATTATTTAGGCGGGTAACAGAAGTCAACCCAACATAGGATTTCTTAACTATTTTGTTTTTATCGTCCCAATCTTTTTTTTGAACGCTAATCCCTATAGGGATGGAGGTAGTTCTTTCATTGTGTCCTAATCTCATGATTACTGGATAAGTATTACCTTTCTTTATCCTCCGTGTATCAAGGGAAACAACTATGTTTGTGTTTAGCATGGCATAAAGATACCAAGAATTTGCACAGAATTTGCACAGGATAATTGGTCTTTGACAAAATAATTAGGGCTAATATGAAATCTAATGTGTTGGTCTACAATACATTTAAAAACATATGGAACCATATGGATTCATAAAAAAGATGACTGTTAATCAGAGGGTCCCCCGTTCAAGTCGGGGAGCAGGAGCCAATACAGTAAAAGGTTTCAGACAAATAGTGTTTGAAACCTTTTTTCATTTGCACAGGATTTGCACAATTCTTATAAGACCTACTGTTAATTTTAACAACAATACCTACTAACTACCAAACGACCAACCCTCGTCTTCAAAGAATTTAATCAGTCTTATACAGCTCACCCCATGGAGTTTACCGATTGAGGGGATTTTAAATTGCCTAGAATCATTTAATTCCTGCTGAATAATGGGAAGTCCAAAATGTTTTGCACTGGCTATAACTAGCGGATCAGCCCATGGCCCGGTACTATGCTTTTCTATTTCCTTAGTCGAATAACTTGAAAAGACCTCTTGAAAAATTTCAATTTCCTCATCGCAAGGTTCCAAAAATATAGAATCATATGTTTCCACCCACTCTATTAGTTCATCATCTCCTCTTTTTATTTCCTTTTTAACCTCCCTTGGAGCAATGATTTTTTCCTGATCGCACATTTCATTAAATCTTTCCCATACTCCTGGAAAAATTTTTTCAGGATACTGATTTTTAAGATCAATTAATGCACTCGTATCAATTACATACTGATATGGGGGTTTAAGAAGAACCATTAAGCATTTAACCGTTCAAGAATTTTTGGAAGGTGATTAAATTTAGTTTCCAGGTAATTGGATAAGTCTGCGGAGGATATAAATCCCTTTTGATAAGCGTTCACAACATTTGCCACATAAGGGCGTCCTTTTTCATGGATAAGCTTAATACCTTGATTAATACCATGAGGATCTTCATCCTTTCGTTTTTCATTCGCTCTTTCTTTAGCAGACTTTGCCATTGAATCCCAAAATCGCTTCCTCCCCCAAAAAAAGTCTTCGGAAATCAATCGGCGGGTTAATAATTTCCTTGCTATAACTTCATTGCTCACATTGTATGTATAGGCCAATTTCTGAATCTGGCTGTCGGAAATATTATCTTTTACTAGTTTTAAGTATTCTACATTCTTGTTGAAAGAATCTTCAGGCACTAAAAATGCGGCTGAAAACAAATTGCAGAATAATTCTATCTCCTTATATTCCTTACTTAGATTTCCTTTTTGTACATCTTTAAAAACATCATTTTGGTTAAGTAGTATATGACACAGCTCATGAAAAATGCTAAAAATTGTTGCATACTTTGAATCGTCTTTATTTAAGACGATTATTGGAAAGTCTCCAGTTATACAAAAAGCTCTGGCTTCCTCTATTGGCAACTTCATCAAAAAAATGTATACGCCAAAAGATTCAATCAACCGCCTGAAGTTTCCAAAAGAAGTTTCAGGCTTCCAGGATTTTTGCTCTTCTAAGGATAAGTCTAATAATTCTCGCAGTTTTCTTGCTGCATCTAATGGGTTGTCTGTTATTGAAATTTTAAATTGTTTGAATTTAGGAGGTTCCTCTGTAGAAGCAACTTCCTCTAATATTAATTGATAGCGCTTTGCTTTTCTCAAAGCAACCCGTAAATCAGGGGATAGATTTGTTATTTCTGCATTAGAAAGGTTTCTAAAGTCTTTTTTGATAGGGTTTTCAGTAGGAGGCGTTTTTAATAATAAAATTGCGAGAGGTCTTTTATAAACTTTTTCTGCCAGTTCTTCAAGTTGTTTATATGTTGGAAGTTTTTCGCCTTTTTCCCATGCCTCATACCGTTCATTGGGAACTCCTATTTTCTTTGCTGCTTGTTCTAGAGAATAACCCATAGACTTCCTTGCCCATTCAAGGACAGCTGATGAAAGGTTAAAACTGATACTCGCCATAATGCAATATATTGAGTTAGTAGAATACTTAGTTTATTTTACATACTTAAGCGCAAGAATTCCACTGTAATACCTTTTCCTTCTTAATCCGTTGGCTCAATTGCTCATTTTTGAGGGCTGTCATCCCCCCATACTCCTTAATTCTATTTAATATATCCCATTGCTTTTAAAGCCACCATTACTTTTTCCCGGCTATGTCCAACTTTCGCTACTACCTGTTTTGTAACATCTTTAGGAACTTTGTACTGAGTATACATGTACGCTACTTCGTAAGCTTCTAAGAGAGCAATTTCTTTCGCATCCTGTTTCTTTTTGTTAGGATCGTCTGTCATAAAATAATAGTTTAGGTGCAAAGATACTTACTCGGTGCAAGTATTCTGCGGTAGAACCCGTAGGCGCAAATAGTGGATTCATTTTTTATAAGGTTTAATTGAAAAAACTAAATAAATTTAACAAATTTTCAGATCGTAAAAAGGTGGTTATAAAAGATTAATTAATGGAAGTAATCTGCTTGGAAGACGAAGCCTTTTATGCCCTTATTGACCAGGTCGTCCAGCGCATAAAAGAAAAGGAAGGGATAAAGGAGGATAAATGGATCTCCGGGGAGGAGGCCATGAAAAAGCTCCGGATCACCAGCAAGACAACCCTACAGAAATTGCGGGATGAGGGCAAAATCCGGTTTTCGCAGCCGGAAAAAAAGCACATTCTTTACGATATAGATTCCATCTACCAGTACCTCGAAAAAAACGCAAAAGACACATTTTAGATATGAGCAATCAACAAACACAGTACATCAGGGGCTTTAACTCCGGCTATCTTTTGGCTAAGTATTTACCGGCACTCTTAGCCAAAATCGTAAAGAATGTCCGTCCTTCAAACGACTTCACTGAAGGTCTTTTTTCTGGCAAAGAAGAATACGAGCTGGAACATTCCCGGACCCAGGTAGATGAACTCAGCCGCATCAGAAACGCCTCCAAAAGTAGGGGCAAGGGTTTAGAAAGGGATTAACCCTTGGGGACCGGGTAAAGAAGCCAGGCGAGCGATTTTAGCCCGACAATACCCCCTTAGGAACCAAATGGGGTTTGGCGGGTCTAAAAGCGATCATGGGAGGTCAATTTGGAAATTGACCCCTGTTTGAAATGTCAAATCAGCACAAAAAAATTAAGGGAGAGAATACGAATAAAAACAACTTTGCAAGATTGCATTTCACTAAGTGAAATGCATCTTGACGAGGGTTTCACCCCCGTGCCCCCAAAGAGATTTAATGCAGTTGCAGTGATGGAATACTTACGTCTATTCCATCTCAGATGAAGAATCATCTTGTGTATTTTCTTCATCATCCATTTCATTGTCTTCATCTTTAATTTCATCTGGTTCCCGTTCTCTGCTTTCTGATTCATCATCGGCGGGGGCGATGCTTGGGTTTTCGTTGGTATCGCCCCCGCCAATATCTCTGCTTTCTTCAGAATTACGGGTTGCAGAAATCTCCTGCAATTGCTTTTCATTTTCATTATTTGATGCAAGGACTTGTTTTTCGGCAGCTATCTGAGTAATGCTTCTTTTCTGGTCAGTGTTTCGACCTGCCCGGAGGCTTTTGAGTTCATTTAAAGTTTTGTCCTGATTTGTTTTAACCTGGCCTAATGCCTGCAGGCGGGTTTTGTCAAAACCTAAACCACTCAGGCGGTACTTCATTTTACCCTCATATCTAACTCCCTGGAAAGCTCCATTTCTAAAATACGGCTGGTGGCCGGAATTGATAAGTCGGGATATTAACTGCTCTTGTGACTTGGAAGTTGAATAGGCCTTTTCAAGGCATTCAATTAAAGCTTTCTTATCGGTCTGACGTTCTGTCTTTACCCGCTCTACGATAGCTTCCTTTGCCAGTCTCTTACTTTTTCCATGCTCAGGAAGTGAGTGTTTTAACTGCGGATATTTTTCCCGCTGGTACTTATCAAGTGCAATTTTTATATGATGTAGTTGTTGCTTTGAAATCCTAGAACTGCGGCCGTTAAGTTGAGTGCCGGAAATTGTAATGTGGAGGTGTATGTGGTCTTTATCCTCATGCTTGGTTCCGGCGTACATATTATTAAGACCTCGCTCTTCAATGAATTTTTGGGCAATGTCTTTTAGCAGCTTATCGTTAATATGTTCTTTGTCTTTATTTGAAAAGGAAATGATATTATGGTAAAGCTTAACACTGTCTTTCCTGTGAACTAACCTGTATTTTTCATTTTCCTTGAACTCTTTTATAAATCCCTTTACTGACCGGGAGCGGACATTATGACGAATGATAAATTTACTCTTGTCATTTTTGGATTGCTCAGACTTGGTGGGTTTTATGTTTTTTTCTTTAAAGACATACTTAAAAACATAATTGACCAACTGGCCCGTATTAGATTTTCTTGACAGGCTCTTAACAATCACTGGATCTATTTAAATGATGAGAAGAAATCAAGCACTCTTTTTTCTATCTCAGAAGCTTGGTTTAATAGCCGGTCACTTATTGGCTGTGACAATTTATTTTCTCCGGCAAGGGTTCTTAAAGCGTTATGATGCAAAATCAATAATTCCCTGATCTCGCCAACAACAACCTGGTCAAAAATGTTTTTGTTATTTGCCAGTGCCGATTGCTTTATATAACCGGTCGGGCTGGTATGAAATTTTTCTGCTTTCTGTTTGATTATTTTTTCTTCTTTGACATTGCATAAGATTTGAAATGATGTGTTTTCTTGACGTTTTAGTCTGTTGTATTTTTTCCTGTACTCCTTCCAGTATTGCTTCTTTGCCTGCTCAATAGCTTTACCGGTTCCGTTTTCCAACAGACCTCTTGCGTCAAGATGAGCATAAACACCAACATTCTTTTTGATACGTCTTTTCATTTTACTCTAAGCTTATCTGTTCCAGCTCTTCGTCATAAGATTTTTCCTCAATTTGGAATGGAGGTAATGAAGTCAGTCTTTTCAATTCCCTCTGTTCATAGTATGGTATCATTTTGGCTTTTATCGGTGGCAAATTTCCACACAGGATAATAGCTTCTTTTAAAATCCGTATTTCATCCATAGTGAGTAGTTGCCGGGTTCGTTTATTATTCTCATCATCTTTGTATTCATATTTTCCAAGTATCAATTCCAACTCACGAGCAGTTTCGAGCGGTTGTCCGGACATATATACCCTTGAATAACTATTGGCAACAATATTTCTGCCCTGGGGTACTCCGTATAAATCAAAAAGCTGACTTTGAGACTGATATATTTGAAGGATACCGGCATTATACTTCCGAATATTACTGATTGCCGTAGGCAGAATATTCAGATAGAGCGAACTTGCTTCATCCAATAAAAAGAAAACGGGGAGATCAGATTGCTCCGGCAATTTACTCATCACTGTTGCAAAGAATTGTTCAAAGAAAATACTGCTCAATACGGAGTAGTATTTCATGTCGTTCACATTGTTATTGATATAGAGCACAGTTTTTTCTTCCCGGAAACTTTCAAAGTCAATTGTATCAGATGATGTAATACGGGCAACATGTGGGTCTGCAAAGATGGATAGAGCTGTCCTTACTGTTGCAACGAAGGACATCAACATTTTGGAATCATAAGCCACAAAACTTTTGTAATCTGAAAGCAAATCATCGTCTTTAGCCTCTACAAAAAGTTTGTCAATCTTCTCCGGTGTTCCTGAAAAATCGTTGATTAAGCAAAGGACATTGTATAGGGTATGATTCTTTTTTTCAGTGTGGTAAAAAACGTAGCGGATAAAGAGCGTAAGTAAAAGCTCAGCACTGCTGTTCCAAAACGGATCTTTTCCTCCACTTCCTAAAGAAGTATGTATTAAAAGTTTGCATAGCTTTTTGATATCTGAAATGTTCTTTATCCTGTGAAGAGGGTTAAAATTTTCGGAGTAATCAGGATTGGCATAGTTAAGCGCCTTGACGTTTTTACTTTTTTTTGAGGCCGCACCGCTTGTTTTTTCGAACAGTTCACCACTTGGGTCGTGGATGCACAAAGAAGAAAATCCTGCCATTTTCAGAATAGATGGAATCAGTATCCTTGAACTTTTCCCTGAACCCGAACCACCAAAGACCAGGGCATTCGAATAGCTGTCTTTAATGCTCAGGCACCTATCTCCGGTTAAGCAAAACCCCTTCTCACTAGAAGAAAGGGCTTTTCCGGCGGGGATAAAGTCAGCGTTATAATTTCCCTTCCGCTTTGATGGGCTGGCTGTAACAGCCATATCAAATATGCCGGTAAAGATTGCCTCCAATACTGAGAATATTGCCCCGAATAAATTACTTAGCAACTGTATCACGGTGATGATCGTTTAACAATGATTCGCTCTATGGCCTCTCCAAACTTGGTAAGAGCCATCCCGATTAATCGCATTAACCATGCAAAAGCAATTAAACAAAGCTTCAGTGCGCTTTTGATGAGGTTTTTAAGCGAAGAGAAGAAAATATTTGATGCCGACTGGTTCATAAATTAGCCTGTACTTTAATTTCTGCCCCTTTGCTTAGCAACAAAATTTTGTATGCTTCAACCATAAGAGAAAATTTTTTGTCTTCATTCCGGTCCCGTGGATTGAATAAAAAAATAACGGTGATCTCCGATAGATTTTGCGGCAATAAATTAGCTTTCTCAAACAGAGTCGCAATCGCTTTTGAATTTGAAAGGTTTGCGGTATAGCAATCCTGTAAATCGCTTTTCTCCATCAAGTCAGAAGCAATAATTAGTGTGCGCTGGTCGCTTTTAGTTTCTGATAAAAAAGTGAGTTCATCTGTAATTGCCCGGTAACATTCAGAGTTGCTGAGTGATTGCGTGGTGTCTGCCTGGCTATAGAAATCATTCATAGATTTGCGGACAGTATTATAGAAAGCCACAACATTCTTATTACGAAACTGTGGATCATCATCACGATTTTCTTTTTCCATACTCTGTGCATCAGCCAGGCGGTATGAAATAATCGGAGTAAGCCGCTTATCTGAAATCGTCCGCAGCCGGAAGAGGCCTTCCGCTTCAGGCGTTTGTTTAAAATGGAACAGCTGAAGAAGCTGGTCAGGCCCTGGCCAGTAGCTCCGTGGGTCTGTAACATCCAGGATTACGGAAACGGCAATTGTAGAGTGTTGTTGATTATTAGCCCTTGGTTTTACATCACAGGTTGTCAGAAAGCAACAAGCAATGACATAGAAGAAAATATTTTTCATACGTGTTCGGGTTTTTGAGTTTGGGGGAATTGAAAGGATTCTTCGTAGGTGAAATCGCATGATGAACCAAAAAATGGAGGTACAACATCATTATGGAACCGGGCATAAGTCTGTTTGTATTTGGTGATTGCACTCTGCCCAATGTTTTTGCATCTGCGAATTGAACTGATGGCATAATCAAAAACTTTCCGCGCTTCACTTTTTTGGATGGCAGCCTTGCTTTCAATCTCAGTCTTTTGAATTCCAAAGGCCTTGATCTCTGCATCAATTTTTAAAATTTCCGTCTCTAACTTGTCATATTCCTGTTCTATTAATCTTTCTTCTTTTGATTTCCAGAGCAACAGAGATAAAAACAGCACGGCCGCAAATAGGACAAAGCTGATAATAGCAATTGCCCAGCCATTGAGATGGGAAGAGCTTACAGCAGAAACATTATTACCATCGAGGGCTATGCTTACCGTGTTGTTTGAAGCCTGTGCCCTGAGGTTACCGATCCAGGCAAAGAAGATAAAGGCTACCGATAGGATTGTAAAAATCCTGATGACCCTCTGGGCTTCTGTTTTAGCCCGTTTGATCCACCGGGCGTACACTAGATGAGATACAGAGATGACAGCACCAATAGCTAGGGCGGCAAGCAAGGCTTGCAGGACGGTATAGGCTCCGTGACGGAAGCTGCCGAAGGCCAGCGCAGCATCACCAGCGCCGACAAACAGGGCAATAATCATTAACCACTTTCCGTACTTCTTTTTCAGGGGGTCAATAATAATAGCGGTCTGTTTTCTTTTCAGGGATGCCCGTACCTGTAAGTGGTCATTGGTTTCGTTGTTTATCTCCTGTACTTTTTTTTGAGCATCCCGGTCAATCTGGGAGGCGTCAAACACCATAGAGGTAACCAAAAGGCTGTTTTTAATGAAGTCGATTGCCATCTGGACTTTTGACCGGACATGATCCCTAACTTTAATAGTGAAGAGAGTTTCAGTGAGTTCAGAATCTTTCTGAGCATCTTCTTTACCTTGTAGAGGGGCAAAGTCAGTAAGTTCTGAATCGAGGTTAGTAATACAAGCTTCAACCGCCGGGTGGGAGAAGGTTGTAATGACGATAGCTTTTGAATGCATAGTATTTTTTTATTTCTTGTATCAATTCCAAACGTGTGCCACCTATCAGTCAAAGGAGAAATCCATTTATTAGGGAGAAACAACTGTCAGATTTTGAATAATGTTGTCAGAAATTGATATATTTATAGTAAGCATTATCGCAATTCCTTATGGCACGAATTCTAATTTCATGGGTTGCTACAAATAATGATTTTCTTGAAGGTAAAGGCAAGCCAAACCCTGATGGGCCTAGCTGTATAGTGCATAAGCACTTCTACGATTACGATTATCATCTGTTGCTTTCAGGAAAAAGAAATAAAGACAGTGACCTATCCTTCGAATTTTTGGTCAATCATTTGAAAAGAGAATACCAACACGAAATCCGTGAACAATTCATGAATCTAAACGATGTAATAGATCTGAAAGAAATAAAAGCAAAAGTTGAGAAGCTCTTGCTGGAACACCGAAAAGATGAAATAGAAATTTATATTTCACCAGGAACTTCAACAATGCAGGTGGCGTGGTATTTTGCTCATCTTGAATTGGGGCTTAAAACGAAGCTTTTTCAAACACGACCCGGGAAGTTTACAAAAACGAAACTTCCAGAAAAACTCTATATAGACCTTGAGAGATCAAATATTACGTCTTCGTTAATCATAAAAGAGGAACTAGTCAATAAACCTACAGACGGGAAATTGAAAATCACAAACTCAATCAAGCCTGTTTATAAAATGGCTGAGAAAGTTGCTGCTGCTGATAATGTAACAGTCTTGATATTAGGTGAAACCGGTACAGGCAAAGAAGGGCTTGCGAGATTCATTCACGAAAATTCTCCCCGGTCAAAAGGCCCCTTTATTCCATTGAATTGTGCAGCTATGGGAGAATCTCTATTAGAAAGCAGATTATTTGGCTATGCTAAAGGGGCACACAATGTTGCTTTTAAGGATAAGACAGGATTGTTTGAGGATGCCAATGGTGGGACAGTTTTTTTGGATGAGATTGGCGATATTTCGCCTTATATGCAACAATCACTTTTAAGAGTATTACAAGAAAAAGAAATTACACGGGTCGGAGAATCTAAGCCGAAAAAAGTTGACGTAAGGGTTATTGCTGCAACTAATAGAAATCTATTACAAATGTGTAAGGAAACCCTTTTCCGTTTCGATTTATATTATCGCCTTTCAGTTGTTGATTTAACCTTACCTCCACTGCGGGACAGAGGAATTAAAGAAATAGAAGAAATATTTGAGTTTATTTTGAAAAAGAAAAAAGAAGAATTTAATCAACCTGTACCAAAGTTTTCAAAGGAGATAAAAAAGAAGTTGTTTAGTTATTCATTCCCAGGAAATATTAGAGAATTAGAAAATTTGATTGAGAAAATATATGCAACTGTGGAAGGTGAAGTGAATGATAAAAGTTTGCCAAATGTTTTTTACGAACTTGAAAATGAATATTCATTAAAGCTAATTGATGTTGAGAATAATCACATAAAAAAAGTATTAGCAACCTGTAATAACAACCTTGCACAAACGAGTCGGGTTTTGGGTATAGCGAGAAATACACTTGACAAAAGAATAAAGGAGTTTGATTTATTAAATTAAAGGATAAAACATGACAATTTCAGAAATAAATTATTTGGATGGCCTTGAATTATTTCGAGATGAATTCAAAAAGTATATAATTTCTTTGCTAAAAAGAAATTTTCAGGATATTTGGCCAGAAAAATTCCGTGAATCCCTTAACTCTGACCAACAAAAAAATTGGGACTCCAGCATAAAGAAAGGACTTTCGCCCAAAGATGTTATCGACTTTCATTATTTGAAATCATTTGCCATTAAATATAAAAATCTACTAGAGCCTCAGTTTGGGAAAAAAACAAATAGTTTACCAACATGGTTTGATGAAATTGCATATGTTAGACATCATCTAACCCACTTTACACAAAACTATCTTAAGGAATCTGATGTTATTAAAGGATGGATTCACATGATTTACATTGCACAAATTCTGCAAATGAGCGAACTAGAAAAAAAACTTGAAATAATTCAAAAAAGAGAGGATATTAAGAAAAAGTTTGAACAAATTCAAGAAAGACAAGAAATAAATGATATGGCTGACGAAGTCCCCGAGGCTAAGGATAATAAAAATAAGGAAGCAAAACCAACACCAGAGAAAAAGGAAACTGTTGAGGAAAAAACTGATAAGAAGGAAGAGAAAAGGAAGGAGATGAAAAAAGAAAAAGTTGTAGGACTAAGTGAAGAGAAAATGAAAGAGGTACTTGAACATACAAAATCCATGATGGAAAAATGGAATGCTGAAAAGGCGCAAGATGATATAGAAAGACAGAAAGAGAAAATAGAGAAAGAACAAGATGATACAGAAAGGCAGAAAGAGCTTGCGGAGATTAAAGCCGGCAAGGAGAAACTAGCAGAACTTATGAAACTTCGAGAGAAACTTGTAGCTGAAGAAGAATCAAAGAAGAAAGCAGTCGCAACTGAAAAGGCAGATAATAATAAACCTATATCTAATTAGGTATTGACATTTCTTCATTATTATGATATACTATATGGGCAAAAGTTATTTTACAGCATTACGACTTTACCCATCAAACCATATACGTAGTTTATAACTTTTAGTGTATATGAAGAGATATGAGCTACCAGTGGTACCTCTAAGGCGCCGCTCGGTGCCTCGTATGCTATCTAATTCTCCAAAGAGATAAAAAAGGAGACCCAAACGAGTTCAAGGTGTTAGCGAACTCACTACAGCAGTTGGTCTTGGCCTGCTGGTACGGATACAATATTATGTTGTATCACGATACGAAATAAACCATTCCATTCCTATGCTTTCAATCACAAAGCTGGGTTTCAATGCTCTTTCCAGGTTTGCTAAAGAACAAGGGGTGGATTGTCCCTGCCTGTATAGAGGATATTACAATCCTGATGGTGTGCCGTATGAGCATGCTGTTATAACAACTGATAAAACAATTCCGGCAGATGGTTATTGGTGTCGGGCTTGTGGTTGTGAGGTTGTATACTCTATATTTGGATGGAGTTGGAAGGATGGTTTGCATGTAGCACATTTTTCTCCAACCACCACTCTTGCTGAAATCATTCGTGATTTACTTATCAAGATGCCTCAGCTTTCCCATATTGCAATTATGGAAGAGCATAATGGTGCCAAAATCTTGTGGGTATATCGGTATGATAAAAGGCGGTTATAGCAAACCGCTAAATAATTTAAGCCCGTGTCTAAGAAATTAGATGCGGGTTTATTTTTATTTTTCATATCCTGAAAATCACTTCTGCGCCACCGTCCTGCGCCATGCGTTTACCGTGGCTACGCTCTGGAGTGTATAACACGGGGCGTAGCTCAGGCGTGGGTTGTTTTGCGTGGCATGCTTGTATTAGCCGGGTCTTGTGCCAGCAAAACATAGCATCAGTTCTGTGTTCAGCGACGGTAAACGCCAGCAGGTGGCGCTCCCACCACAAGGCAGCGGAAAAGTATAAGCTACGCTTTGTGATAAGAATACTTTTTTGATTGCCGCCAGTGGTGGGGAGATAATGTGGAGTGCGGAAGCTGTATGGCTTATGAGTGAAGCGAATAGGCTATACAGATTGAGAGCACGGACGAAGGTGACTGACTGAAGCCAAAAACCATGACAGCATGTAACCGGAAAGGGATCAGTCTTGCGAAGCAAGGTGAAGCCCTTTTCGGCAATACATTGACTGCACCTTAATCAATTTTCCTTTCCTCAGTCAGTGCAGTGATTGTATTGTGCTGGCGTGTGTTTTTGATGGCAAAGGAAGGAAACCGAGACCTTTTTACCTGTTCTATTATGTCAAAATTACGGAACTCCATGGTACCAAGAACGGCCACAGAACATGATTGGGCTGAATGGATCTTTCTGCCACCATTGTAATATCATTAATGTTGGTGTCAACTGGTATATCTTCTGTGGTACAGTCTGGAAAAAAATCCAATTATCGCCAGAAAGTAATGAGTAGTAGGAGTAACCGGTGCCAATTGGTCCACCATAAACCGAGTCTATACCATTCGTATAGAAACGGAAACTTACTGAACTCATTACGGATGTACCCCAAACTGCGTTTGGGGCGGGTTCAATCAATGAATCAGAAACAATTGTAAAGCGGGTAGAATCCGGAACCCATTTAACGAGCCCCTGTCCATTACCAACGAGGTTGGTTTTGTTTTGGGTATATAATGGAATTGTTTTACTACTTGTAACCATTGCACCGGCTGAATTTTTTGCCCAAGCAGTAAAGGTCTTAGGGTTGGTCATCAGACCAGTAGTGGTTGAGGTACCAGTTACTCCATCAATACCACCACTGGTAGCATTTAAGAGAACAATTGAGACGTTTCTGTTCTCCAGATAAAAAGAGGTGTCTTTTCTCTTTGTGTCTGTTGGGTCAACGGTCCAGCTTATACTTGCTGAAGCTGGAGGAGGGTCTGGCGGTGGATTTATCGAATTTCCTCCTTTGCTACATCCTGTTATTACCATTGCACTCCAGGAAACTATAAAGCAAATGGGAAATATCTTTTTCATACTCCGACTTTGTTATCCAAAACTAAGTAAAAAAGTATGTAAACGGATGCGTTTACTATAAATTTTTAAGATTACCCAACCTTGTGCCTCAGAATGTTAGGGCATGACCAAGGACGTATTTCTAAAGAAATTAGGGAAAAATATAGCCCGTTTAAGGGAAAAAGCCGGTTTAAGCCAAACAGACTTAGCACTCAGATGTGATAAGGATAAGCAAAGCTTGAACAGGCTGGAAAAAGGTAGGATTAATCCATCAGCTTTCTATTTGTCTGAAATTGCAGCAGAATTAAGAATCCCACTAAAGGAGCTTTTTGATTTTGAATAAATTTATTACTCCGGAACTTGATCTTAATCGAATAAGCCCGGCTCTTTATTTTCCTCAGCCGGTTTTGGGTGTCTATCAAATATGCTTTTCTCCACAACTTCTCTTTCTCTGCCGTATTTCTTTCGGGAAAGTTGAATAATCTTTTCTTTTAATGAATCTATTTTTGTTTGAGGCGGTAAAGTAGTTGCGCTGAAAGGTTGTGATGTCGCTCCGTCAATCATCAGCTTTAAATACATTGAATATCGGGGGAGGCTTATCAAATCATCTTGTTTAAAAACCGGGTAAAATTCTTTTGCTAATTGTTCTGCATCTACAGCACCAACCCGAAAGGAGACCAAAGTCCCAACATTGCCAAATATAGCAGCTCTGATTTTTTCATGCAGTTGATCAATGTATTGATGGGTCAGGAAAAGTGATAATTTATATTTTCTCGCCTCTGCTAATACATCCACAAAAGATAAGGATACAAAGGAATGCATCTCGTCAACATAGAGATAGAAGGGAGTGCGTTCATGCTCCTTTTGTATTGAGCGGTATAGGGCGGCTAATTGGATAGAGGTCACTAAAATACTTCCCAATAAACAGGAGGCATCTTCACCAATTTCTCCTTTGGATAAATTGGCAATTAATATTTTTCTTTTATCCATAACCTGGTTCATCCTGAAACCTCTTGTTTTCTGTCCAACAATATTCCTAAGCGGAATGCTTGTCAGAAATACTCCAGTCTTATTAAGTATTGGTGTAATGGCTTCCGATCTAAGTGCCGGCGAATACTTATCATACTCATTCTTCCAGAATGATAGGGTGTGCTGGTTGGTTACATAGCTGAGTACTCTGTTCCTAAAGAACATATCGGTTAATAAAGGTTGAATGTCCAATAAAGTGGCATCGGGATATTCAAGTAGGGTCAGTAAGGCAAAGCGGAGAATGTATTCCAGCCTCGGCCCCCAGGAATCTGCCCAAATCTTCTTAAACGTTGATATGAGGCCTGAAGCAACCAAATGATGATAATTAGGATGAACTCCTTTAAGAGGGTTAAAGGCAATCGGATATTCAATGTCTTTTGGGTTGAAGTATATAACATCCTCTAATCTCTCTTTTGGTACATAATCCAAAATAGCTTCGGCAATATCGCCGTGAGGATCTATGATACACAACCCCTTTCCTTTTTGAATATCCGAAATAGCCATGTTTAATAACAGTGTTGATTTACCTACTCCTGTTTTCCCAATTACATAGATATGTCCTAACCGGTCAGCATCTTTAATTCCGAAAATTTGATTTGTATTGCGAAAGTTAGTTTTTCCAATTTTGGTCATGTCGCTCATGTCCCAATACTACGCCTGAATATAAATACCGGTAAGAGGGGGCATTTTACCTATAAGCTGAATATATCCTTAGAGTAAATCAAACAATTTATATATTTTAGCTATATGCTATAATTCCCTTGTATTCACAACAAATCACCAAGTATGGTAATTCAAAAAATACTCATACAGAACTATAAGTCATTTGAAACATTTGACCTAGAATTTACCAATGCTTGTAATATTATAGTTGGTGATAATGAAGCTGGAAAATCTACTTTGTTGGAAGCTATTAATTTGGCGCTTACGGGCCAGCTAAATGGAAGAAATATTTCTTACGAACTGACCCCTTTCCTTTTTAATAAGAAAGTAGTTGCTGAATATGTTTCGAAGTTAAAAGCTAAGGAAGCTGTTGCAACGCCTAAAATTATTATTGAACTCTATTTAGAGGATTCTACAGAACTAGCGTCTTTAAAAGGAACTAATAACACTAAAAGGGAGAATGCCGTTGGAATTTCTCTTACAATACAATTTAATGAAGAATATTTAGATGAATATAAGGCTTATATTAATGATCCTGAAAAAATTAAAACCGTTCCAACTGAATACTTTGAAATAAAGTGGTATTCTTTTGATCATAACCAAATTACCTCAAGAAGTTTACCAATTAAAACAACTCTTATTGACACGACTTCAGTGCGGCTTCACAATGGAACAGATTACTATATTCAAAAAACCATTGATGATATTTTAGAAAAGAAGGAGAGAGCTGAGCTTTCATTACTTTATAGAAAGCTAAAAGAGACATTTGCCGAGGAGGAATCAATAAAAGCATTAAATAAGAGATTAAAGGCTAATAAAAATATTATTTCCCACAGAGATTTGACTGTATCTATAGATATTTCTCACAAGAGTAACTGGGATGCGAACCTTACTTCATATCTTGATGACATTCCATTTCAATATATCGGAAGAGGTGACCAAAACGTTCTTAAAATGGTTCTTGCCCTTGAAAGAAAGAGGGCTAAGGAATCTGATGTTATTTTAATTGAAGAGCCAGAAAATCATTTGTCATTTTCAACTATGCATATGCTAATTGAAATGATCAACGAAAAGTGTATTGATAAGCAATTAATCATGTCAACACATAGCGCCTTTGTTCTCAACAAAGTCGGTATTGAAAAATTAATTTTAGTTGGAGACAATAAACAAATACTAACTCTAAAGGATTTACCGGAAGACACACAGAAGTATTTTAAGAAATTGCCAGGATATGACACCTTAAGATTAGTTTTAGCCAAGAAATCAATACTTGTAGAAGGCCCTTCCGATGAATTATTTGTACAAATGGCATATAAGAAAAAGCATGGCAAACTACCAATCGAAAATGGAGTTGATGTAATCTGCGTAAAGGGGCTTTCATTTAAGCGTTTCCTTGATATTGCAAAGATTTTAGAAAAGAATGTAATAGTCGTGACTGATAATGATAAAGACCTTGCAAGAGTGGCCGCAAAATATAAAGATTACGTTTGCGATACAATCAAAGTTTATTACGGTGATGATATAAACTACCCAACTTTAGAACCACAAATTGTCAACTGTAATGACTTGGCTGTTCTAAATCGAGTTTTTAATACTACATATGTTGATAAAACCCAATTATCCACATATATGGGAAACAAGAACAATAAAACTGAATGTGCTCTTCAATTATTTGAGACCGCTGAAGAAATTATTATTCCTGACTATATCCAAAATGCCATTGAATAATATTGTGGTCATATCTGCTGCAGGGTCTAGAAAAACAACATATATAGTTGAACAAGCTCTTGTCCATCAAGATAAGAAAATACTCATTTTAACTTATACGATTGATAATCTAGAGCAAATCAAGAAATACTTTATTGAAAGAAATGGTCTTACACCAAGTAATGTATGTGTTAAAAGTTGGTACACATTTCTATTACATGAATGTGCGAGACCATACCAAAATGCTCTATATGACAAGAAGAGAATTGAGACAATTTGTTTTGTTCAAGGAAAATCGGCGAAGTATATAAGGAAAGAAGATACGGATCATTATTATTTTGCCGATGCTAATAGGATTTATACTGACAAGATATCTGACTTTGCCTGTGAATGTGATAAGCAATCTGGGGGCTTAGTTATTAAACGACTTGAAAAGATTTATGACTATATTTTTATAGATGAAGTGCAAGACTTAGCTGGTTATGATTTTGATTTTTTAGAACTTCTATTTAATTCAACAATTGCTGTAACTGTTGTAGGAGACAATAGACAAGCTACTTATGTTACTAATTATTCTCCCAAAAATGCCCAATTTAAAGGTAAAAACATAATCGATTTATTTAAATTATGGGAGCAAAATGGCTTATGTACAATTCAAGAGCGAAATGAGTGTTATAGATGTAATCAAGCAATTTGTGATTTTGCTGATGCCCTATATCCCGATATGACAAAAACCGTTTCAAAACAGTCAATTGTAACAAATCATGAGGGTTTGCTTTTAGTAAGAAAAAAAGATGTTGAAGCATACATTGAAACCTATAAGCCTAGACTATTAAGATATATGGTTAGTAAGGAAACTGTACATCTAAACGCTCTTAACTTTGGACTATCAAAAGGGCAATCATTTGACAGAGTATTAATTTATCCGACCAAGCCTATCAAGGATTATTTAATGACTGGAGATTTAACAAAGATTGGAGATAAGTCAAAATTTTATGTTGCCGTAACTCGCGCAAGATATAGTGTGGCTTTCATTCATGATGAACAGTGCTTTAATGGGCAAGTTCAATTATTTGAGCCGGAAAACTGATTTCATTTATTACTATTACCCCTTTATTACCGTAAGATCTTCTTTTCATCTTGAACTATGCCTCCTGTAGAAGGCCATAGCTATATACCTCTAATTCTTTTATACTTTGCTTAATGCTTTCATACAGGGAGGGTAATTCGGAAAGCCACCTGTTGGGGCCACCCAAAGAAACATCGGCGAAATTAGAAATGCGGAGCGATTTTGCGGGAGCCA
>ERZ1292629.77-Hain-H43-01um-R1-77-length-98429-cov-33_pt1 | contig 98429 bp, 92 predicted proteins | sample MGYA00564399_ERZ1292629 | MGnify/ENA primary metagenome ERZ1292629 (study PRJEB36523, sample SAMEA6512636) | groundwater metagenome | collected 2019-01-08 | study: AquaDiva: Metagenomics assemblies of 32 groundwater samples | reverse complement strand
TTGCCATTCACCGAGCATATTCCGCATGGTGCCAAATGTCCTTGCACATTACCCTATTGGATTGACAAAACTAGCTTATTTAGTATACCCTATTTTTAGTTCCTAAAATACAAATAACGCTGGATAAGGAGGTGCGCATGTCCCAATTGTTGGCTACAGGTGTTATTCCCGAAACGGTTTACCCCAAGAACAATCCGATACGAAAAATCGTTAAGGAAATTCTTAGTGGTCGAACAGATTCTTACACTTTTGAAGAAATGGAACACATTGTTAATCGGCGTTACTTCGGCTTTGATTCTTTAGTTTCTCTCACAGAACAGGAAGAGTCGTTTCTCCGCAGCAACATGGTTGATAGTATGCTCCATCGCTTTAACAAAGGAGACACAAGAAAATTTCTAGAGTCGGTCTGTTATCGCAAGTACCAAAAAAAGGGGTGGGTATCAAATGTGTATACCAAGGAGGCGCTTGAAAGAGATCGCGATTCTTCCGAGTCACACATCATGACGAACGAAGAGAAACTTTTGTTCCTTGAAGATCCGCAGAATCTGGAGTCGCGTTGGCATGAGCTCAACTTAGATACGCCCTTCGCAAGTATGGGCTATCGCAATTTTGATGAATACCCGATATCCCGGGACAAGAATTTTGCAACAATGTTACAGCGGCTTCGGGCTGTTGGGGGTAAAAGGAAATTATGCGTTCTTGATCTTGGAGGTGGCGTTGGCCTGGCACTGTGGGACATAAAGCAGATGTATCCCGAACTCATCACGTACAACGCCACGCGGGACGAAGAATTCTCCCATTATCCAACGGATTTCCATGTTGTAGGGTTTATGGAAAGGATGCCCCTGGCCCTGCAAGGGAAAATAGACTTTATTTTCTCAAATATGGCGACGCGATATTTCGCTTACAGCGATTTAGTAATCCAATGCTGTGTCCTCATGTTGGCAAAAGGCGGGATTATGGATGTCTTTTTTTTCATCAGAGCGGTCTGATAATCGCAACGAGAAAGATATTCAGTGCCGTATGAAGAAGGCGTACGACTTTCTCAAGGATCTTGAACGATCGGGATCAATAGAGCTTAAAATCGATCAACATTATGGTCACGTTGGTGGTTCATTCAAGTCTGATGCGGGAAGTTTATATCCGGCCGCAAAGGTGTTTGTCCAAAAGCTTTAACCCTGAACGTACCGGTTGGTTATTAGAATGATAGCCCCCAAAAATTGGGGGCTTTTATTTCTCTTGGTACACAGGGGAGGATTCAAACCGACCAGCCGTTAATTTAACTTATTAAACAATTTCAGCCGTTGTTCTATGACGCGCTCCATGTCTTCCATCGCGTGCGGAACAAGTTTGTAGGGTGCAATTTCCTCCGGAAGTTCCTTAAGTGATTCCTCGATTCCCTTTCTCCATGCAACGCGCAGTTCTGTTGAGATATGAATAATCACAACTCCCGCATTAATCGCCCCCAAAAACTCTGCGTCGGTGTTCCCTGACCCGCCATGAAGCACTAACGGCACTCCCGCTGCTTCCCTAATTGCCTTGATGCGCGGAATATCAAGTGCTGGCTCCGGAGCATCCGTAAACATGCCGTGAATGTTCCCGACCGCCGGTGCAAGTAGATCAACGCCCGTTTCGCGTACAAAGCGCGCAGTATCCTCTGGTGTTGTAAGATCTTCCGGACGAATTGCGGCGCCTTTCGGGATTTCTTTTCTGATTTCAGAGGAGGTTCCGATATTCCCTAACTCGCCCTCTACAATTACTTTTGGGTTCAGTTTTTTTGCACTCTCTACCGCTTCTTTGGTGAGCTTAATATTTTCATCTATCGGAAGTTTCCCGCCATCAAATATAACCGCGTCAAATCCAACAGCGGCCGCTTTTTTGATTCCGTCTACCGTATGCGTGTGGTCGGCATTTAAAAAGAGCCAAAAATTTCCATCCGCTTTACCATGTTCTTTGTTATAGCTATCTACTAAATCTTTTACGTGGTGAAGCCCCAAATAGTCGCGTTCTCCTTCGGAAACGCCGATAATCGCGGGAACATCCAATTTCTGCGCCACATGTGCAATCGCTTTCAACTGCTCAAGATTCGAGATATTAAAATGTCCGATCGTTATCCCGCACTTTTCCGCATCTTTAATTATGTCCCGTAGATTTTTATGCATGACTTAAAAACCGCGTATAAAAATACGAAGAATAAACAGGAGTGCCGCCAAAAAAAGCGCGACGCGCAAAATCCAGCGAAACAGTGACGAACCTCCTTCCTTAAATTTTTTCTCGACGAAGATCGCAAAACACCCGACCGCGTATGCAAAGAGAATATCGCCCAACAGCCCGAACCCGCTGAATACGCTGGCGTGCTCCGCGGGAACATTCGGAGGAAACGGCGCAAGATACACTTTATAAAAAGCGAAGGGGATCCCGAACTCCGCCACTTCCTGATCCTGAAGGTAGAGGAGCGGGAAAAAATAATTCAGAAGCGACAGGATGATCAAAGTGATAAAAATCGCATGTTCCGAAATTTTAAAAAATGTTCGCATAAGGTTTAGATTTCAAAATATCCCTGGAGCAGATACTCTTTGGCAAAGTGTTCCACCTCTGCCCTGCTGAAATATTCCATAAAAATTTTGTTCCACAGAGCTTCTTGATGGTGATAGAGATATTTTATCAGTTCCTTTTCCATTACCAAACTCATTACAGAGTCCACCAGATTGAAACTGACCAACACATCCTGCCCCACTTCGTCCTTGAAAAAATCACCTACCCAGTCCAGATCGTCCCAAAACGCCACTTTTTCCTTAAAACCGTTTACGATATCGCTTAATTTTGAAAAATCTTCTTCTGCCTTCAGCCAGTGGAGCGCCTCCGGATTGATGCGCGGAGCAAAAAGCCGCCAATCATTTTCATCGTCTTTGGCCAAATATCGCTGTACCACCAGCCACAGGGACTTTTCACCCTCGGGAAGACGTCGGTCAAGCGTGTCTCCGCGCAGAAGCGAAATATAGTTCTGTGCAAACGTGGTGGGAGACCCGGCAATGTTCCGCGCCACATCCGCGTAAAACGGCACCTCGTGGAGATAATGGAATACCAGCGCCAGCATCCGCAGAAGCTCACCGGGAATGCCAAGCGACAACGGAATCACAAAAACAATTCCCATTTCCTTCAGGTGACTTATGTTGTGCCACTTTTTCAGTACGAAGGCTTCCGCCGCTTTATTCCAGCGCGGTGAAAGGGCGAGTGTTTCAACGGCGCGCTCTTCAAAATCGTCGGGCGTCAGATTTTTATAGTGTTTGAAAAACGTGGAGTTCAACCACTCGCTTCCTTCCACAAACCGCAGAGCGCAATAAATCTCCAGCAGATTCTCTTTCGCGAGCATTGCCTCCACTGTATCGTACCCCAGATAGCGAAGTATTTTTTGCGGGGGTTCTTGCATCAAAAACTGAACCGCTTTTTCTTTTTTTAAAAAAAATCCTTTCGGGGGATTGACCGCCTGAAACGCCAGTGAAAGCACGCGTTCGCAATCGGGATGGCTGGCGGTGGATGGGTTCTGAAGCGCCTTGGCAACCGTTGCGTTATCGTCTTCGATCTTCGTAATCAGTGCATCATAGACGGTTTTTGCGGACGTTTCCCGCGCAATCCCCAAACGCAAAAGGCGATCGCGCATCTTCGCTTCGTTTTCCTCTACGATTTTTTCCATCACATCCGTCCGCCGTGTAAATGCGGAAAGGCGGGTCGCAAGTTTTTCAAGCGAATGTTTGTCCATCCGTAAAATGCGCGCTATTTTTTCAGTCGGCATTGCCATACACCTACAGGGGATCTACATCCAGATTTAAATACTGCTGCCAGCGACGTGACGTGAATTCTTTCGCGGTCAAAATCCCCGCTTCGGCGCCCATGGCTTCCACTACGGAAGCGGCGTTCGCGAGCCCCAACCGTATTGCGAAATGGATATCATCTTTCTGCATGAGTCCCGCAACGAAACCGGACCCGAACGCATCACCTGCGCCGGTGCGATCCACAAGTTTCTTTTCCTTGAAAATGCCGGCGGTATACAGGTAGGTTCCGTCCGAAACTTTCGCGCCGCGCGCCCCATCGGTAACAACCGCGATACCCGGAACCCATTCGTCGAATTTATGAAAAATCTCCCGTTCGCGCGCGTACGGAACTCCAGTCATAAGGGAAGCTTCTTCCCGATTCACAATCACGATATCCAAATTTTTGAAAAGTGGTTTTAAATAGGTTCCGGGGGATTCCAGATAATAACGTGACGGATTCATGGCGATTTTCGTTCCCCGTTCCTTTAGACGTTTCACAATATCCGCCATCAGCGGCAGCTTGATCGTGCCGGGAGCGATATACGCCCATGTTGCACGCAATTTCGAAAAAGGAACTTCTTTGGGTTCAAGGCGTTCCGACGCTCCGCGATAAACCAAAATGGTGCGCTCGCCGCCCGGCCCCAACAGAATGGTGGAATAAGCCGTTCCAACTTTTTTATCCCGCACCGCAAACGGAGTTATTTTTTCCTTTTTCAAATTTTCCACAATTACATCGCCTTGTGCGTCTTTCCCTACGCGCACCAAGACCGCCGTTTTGAATCCTTGGCGGCGGAATGTGACCGCCGCATTCACCGCCCCGCCCCCAGTTGCAAACACCGGATTTTCCACTTCCAGTTTGGCCCCAAGCGCAAAACACTCCGCCTCCCCGGTTTTGAATCCGATTTTTTTAAGATGTTCCGGATCTTTTAGAATGCGTACCGACGGCCCCGACAACAACACGTCCCGCGTTGCAGTGCCAATGGTAATAACATCAAACATTACGCCCATTATACACCTGAATCTCTATTTCTCAAAAAATAGCCCGATGGGCTATTTTTTTCTTTTCAAAACGTTTTTGACCGCGTAGATAATATCTTTGGCTCCCATGCCGTATTTTTCTATAAGCGCACCTGGCGTCTTTGTTTTTTGGAGCAAAGCACTCCGGAGTTCAATCGCCCGAAATCGTAGCCGCGGATACTCTCGATGCATGGATACTGGGTTCGGTAGCGGGAAGCCTTGACCGCCCACATATTCACCTACTGCCACAAATATTATAGCTGAAATTTAATTTTTATAAAAAAATTAGCCCCATTCCGACGGATCGGAACAGGGCTAAGGACTAAGTTTAAAGGGACTGAAGTCCCGAGGATCTTAGGATTGAGAACCGACTTGCGACACGGCGAACGCGAACCCGCTGCCACGATCCCACCCGAAGTCAGGCCTGCCGTAGCACGCGAAGAGCCAGCGACCACCGTCGTAACGGCTCACGACCAGCAAGCGCGGATCGCCGTCGGAGTCGTTGATGGGTTCGTGCATGGCAACGATGTACCACAGACCCATCTGCTCAATCTCCTTGTCCGTGAACTTCTCACGGATGAGGCAAGCGAGCTCGGCGTTCGGCTTTGAGAGCTTGCGCTTGTCGGCCTCGGCGTGGATCTTCTTCGTGATCCGGTCGTTGTCCTCGAAGAGCATGCCCTTGAGGACGGCGACTTCGGTCGTCACGCCGTTGGTCGGCTTGAAGTCCGGCGAACGGAGCACCTGCTTGGCGTAGCCGCCCACGCGGAAGCCCTTGCTCTCGAGTCTGGTGATCCAGTCCTCGCCAGTCGTGCCGTCGCTGGTGACGCTGAAGTAGATGACCCCGTCTTCCTCGCGCCAAGAGCGAAGCGGCTGTGCCACCGTGACTTCACCCCGCAAAAACCGTTCGGGGCCACCTTCACCTGCCTGCTACTTAAGTAGCTTTACTATGGCGTTGAGTTGGCCGGCGGTAAGGCTGGCGGATGCGAATTCTGTGCTCATGATTGTATCTCCTTGGGCTAATTTGCCCGTTTCGTTTTCCTCTAATCCGAGGAGGAACCATGGCCTGTGTGGTCATAGCGAGGAATGGCCTATTTTTAAGCCACTTTTCGCTATGACCAATCTCAAGTCTTATTAAAGAACTATGGATACTATCACATACACCTAAAACATCAGTGAATAAAATTTAGCCTAAATTTCTGTCTATGATGTATAGACCTGTCCACAAAGAAAGACAATAGCTGTAAAGAGTAAACAAAATAAGGGGTTTTTAGAACTGATTTTCCCTATACTATTTTCTCTTAATTACTTTTTGAATAGCGGCTATAATATCTCTCACTCCCATGCCGTATTTTTCTATAAGTTCGGCGGGTTTTCCCGATTCGCCGAAGGTATCTTTCATACCAACGAACTCGACGGGGATGGGAAAATTCACCGCCAAGAGTCCCGCCACCGCACCGCCTAGCCCCCCCGCTGTTTGGTGTTCTTCTACCGTCACGACCGCACCTGTTTTTTTTGCCGCTTCCAAAATCGAATTTGCATCAAGCGGTTTTATTGTGGGGCTATTCAAAACCACCGTTTCAATGCCTATTTCTTCAAGTTCCTTTGCCGCGAGAAGCGCATTATGGACAAGGAGTCCGCATGTAATAATTGCGACCTCTGGTTTTTTTGACTTCCAGAAGATTTGGGCTCGCCCTGGCATAAAAGGCGTTTCTTCTGTGGTGATAACAGGACTTTTTTCGCGAGCGTAACGTAGATAAATCGGTCCCCAAATTTTTGCCGCCGCGACAGTTGCTTTTTTGGCCTCGATTGCGTCGCACGGCACCACTACTTTCATATTCGGCATCACGCGCATAATCGCGATATCTTCCGTTGCCTGGTGCGTCGCGCCGTCGGGACCAACCGAAACACCCGCATGATGGCCCGCAATTTTTACATTCGAGTCGTTGTAGGCAATCGTCGTACGAATCTGTTCCCAGTTACGCCCGGGAGAAAATGTTGCGTAAGACGAGATGAACGGAATTTTCCCGCTGATTCCAAGTCCCGCCGCGATAGTCGCCATATTCTGTTCCGCAACACCCACCTCAAAAAACCGATCGGGGAATTTTTTTGCGAATTCCTCGACGCGCGTGGACTCCGTCAAATCCGCACAAAGCGCAACTATGTTCGGGTTGTGTTCGGCCGCTTTCACAAGCCCCATCCCATATCCATCACGGATCGGTTTCTGCTCCACGTCGGAATCAAAAAGTTTGGGATTTAGCTTTGCAGTTGGGTTTAACATAATTTTCTTCGGAAAAATTCGCTATTCCGGCAAATAATCGATGGTAACCGTCTGCCCCTCCGGCAACGGATCGTCGATGCCGATGTTTTTTAAATTATTGATCCTGATCCAATGACGTCCGATTTGGAAAATCGTCTGTTCTACAAGTGAATTGCCTTGCGCGCGATCGCCAAATTTGGCGAACATCATATCTTCCGCAAGTTTTCGGAGGGTTTCGGTTCCCGTCGCGGTGAAAGTCATGGTTCTCCCCACAAAATTCTCCACAATTCCTGCTTTATGCAACACATCCTCCATGTCTTCCACGGTTTCCAAAATAGGAATACGCACGTCTGCAAATGGATCGCGATCAACATTTTGCATCTCGCTTGTTTCGTGCTGATAAATCCCGCTTCCTAAAAAGCCCATAATCCCCAACAGAACATAGGTGCGGATATTCGAGAGCTGCGGCGCGATTTTTTCTTTCAAAAATCCAAGGGTTTCTTTGGAGTATTCCTTCGGTTCTTGTTCCGGAGCCGATTGATTGGGCTGTTCACTGAAAAATTTCATAAATTATTCCACATTTTTCTATTCATGTTCGCTGGTTATTCTTTTCCCGAGCGTGCGAAGCTCCGTGAGTGCGCGAATCGCTTCGTTTCGGGACGGCACTTTTCCGTGCCAGTGATAGTCCCCTTCCATGAAACTTACCCCTTTCCCCGGAATCGTGTGGGCAAGAATCGCGGTGGGACGCTCGTAAATTGCGACTGCTTCATTCACGGCATCCACGAACTGCGCCATATTATGTCCGTCAATCTCCAGAACATGCCAGCCAAATGATTCGTATTTTTTGCGAAGCGGTTCAAGCGGCATGATTTTTTCCGTGTATCCGTCAATTTGGATATTGTTCCGATCTACAATTACGGTGAGATTACTCAACCGATTTTTTGCCGCAAACATGATTCCTTCCCAGAGATTTCCTTCTTGATGCTCGCCGTCGGACGTGACGCAATAGATACGGTGTTTTTTATTATCCAATCGCGCAGCAAGCGCCATCCCAACCGCCTGTGAGATGCCGGAACCCAGCGGACCCGAGGTAGTTTCAACGCCCGGGAGCGCCGTTCGGTGCGGATGTCCTTGAAGCCGCGTGTTTAATTTTCGCAACGTTTTGAGTTCCTCCATCGGAAAATACCCCGCGTGTGCCATCGCCGCATAGCGCACGGGACAGATGTGGCCGTTTGAAAGTATTAGACGATCCCGCTCGCCCCACCCCGGACGTTTCGGATTGTGTCGCATCACGTGAAAATAAAGCGCGGTAAAAATATCCGCCATCCCCAGCGGCCCCGCAGAATGTCCAGAACCGGCCTCCAAAAGCATCTCAATGATGGAACGGCGGATCGCGGTTGCAATTCGTTCCAGCCGTTTTAATTTTTCATCGTGAAGCGGTTCCATAATCTCTCTCTATTTATAGTACCAAATTTTTTCCTTTTATGCGGAACGTAGCGTTTCAAGCGCCACTAGGGGCTCTTTACTTCCCCAAAGATACGACGAAGAAACAAAAAGATTGGCACCCGCACTCTTTGCTTCCGCGACCACACTCGGCGTAACGCCTCCATCCACCTCAATCGTGAGATCTTTCATTTTTTCGTGTAAAAAACGGATCTTCTCAAGCACCGAGCGTTGAAACGGCTGGGATGAAAATCCCGGGGCAACCGCGAGCGTCTGCACAAAATGCGTAGATGCTGTTCCGCTTCCATAGGACAGGGGAAGAATATACGGAATAAGCGCTTCGGGAGATGTCTGCGGCAGTATCGAAAGCCCCACCACATACTCCGACGGATAGGGCAATAAAACATGCTGTCGCTCCTCCGGATCCAATCGATCGAGCGCCTCAACATGCACGATAAAACGCTTCACTTTCGTCGCGCTCCACTGTTTCAAATACGTTTCAATATTTTCCACCATCAGATGCACCTCCACATTCAGAGCATTCATCCCGAAAGATGCCAAAATGGTTAACAGTTCCAGCGGATTGTTCCACGTCGTCACGGGAGCAAATTTTCCGTCCGAAATATCGATATGCACCCATGGCGTCTGGAGTGTATGAATCGCGTCAAACCGCCGTTTTACGCACCCAAAATCCATACAATTTACGACCGGGATAATCTCGTTCATTCAAAAGATGGTTTTTTAGGCCGTTCGGAAAGGTGCGTCAGCGATTCTTCAATGAGCGCAATCTCCTTCAAACGGTTTACAAAACGCGCTTCTCCTGAAAAAGGCGTTTGAAACCATGTCACCAGAATTTTCTTTGCCGCCTCGGGCTCCAGGTAATTCGCCCCCAAGCAAAGTATATTCGAATCATCGTCGTTGCGGCTATCAAACGCTTGATCCGCGTTCGCCGCAAGCGCCGCGCGGACGTTTGGAAATTTATTTGCCACAACATCCATACCCACCCCCGAACCGCAGATTAAAACGCCGCGATTGGTTTCGTATCCTTCGCTTACTTTCTGGGCGACTGCGGCGGCGAATTCCGGATAGTTGTCGTTTTCGTCATATTGCAGATCACCCACGTCCGCTACTTCATACCCAAGCGTTTTAAGAGTTTGCTTCAGATATTCCTTCAAACGAAATCCTTGATGATCGGCGCCGATATAAATGACCATAGTTAATCCAATGCGCTTATAATCCGTTCAATATGTTTTACAAGCGTTGTAACGTATCCGTACTCGTTGTCGTACCACGAAAGCACTTTTACTAAATCTCCATCCACCACTTTTGTGAACCCGAGATCCACAATAGCGCCGTAGGGTTCGTGTACGATGTCCGACGACACAATCTGCTCGTCCGTAACTTTCAGTATCCCTTTCCAGCGCGGTTCGCCCGCGGCTTTCGTTAAGATAGAGTTGATCTCTTGCACGGTCGTAGGTCGTTTTGCAACGAATGTGATATCGGCAATGGAGCCAGTCGCCACGGGAACGCGAATCGCGATGCCGTCAAATTTTCCTTTAAGTTCGGGAATCGCGCGCGTGACCGCAATGGCCGCGCCGGTGGTGGAGGGCGACATATTTTGCGCCGCTGCCCGTCCGCGCCTATAATCCGTTCCCTTCGTGGGACCATCTACAATACTTTGTGTCGCCGTGTATGCGTGTGTGGTGTTTAATACCGCTTTGGCAATTCCAAGTTTTTCAGACAAGATTTGGATAACCGGAGATACGGCATTTGTGGTGCATGATGCGTTCGATGTAAGAACGTGATGCTCAATATCTTTTTCGTTCACTCCCATCAGAACAGTTTTCCCGAGCACACCATCCTCGTCTTTTGCCGGAGCCGTCAATAATACACGCCGCGCACCGGATTCCAAATGAACTTTTGCCTTCTCGAAAGATTCAAATACACCTGTTGATTCCACCACAATGTCAACCTTCAATTCTTTCCATGGAAGTTTCTTTGGGTCTTTTTCCTGCAGAAGTTTTATCTCCTTTTCATCAACGAAAAGTGTTCCGTCCACTAGCTTCACCTCGCGATCAAAATGCCCGTAAACCGTATCGTATCTCAATAAATAGACGAGATTGCCCGCATCGCCCAAATCATTGATCGCGACAACCGTAAATCCTTTCTTTCCAAATAACTCCCTGAAAAGCAAACGACCAATACGGCCGAATCCGTTAATTGCAATTCGTGTCATGAGTCTATTATACCACGCCTAAAACTCTTGACTCACCGTACGTCTATGTGTAAGGTAACAAAAGAACATTTTCACCACCTTCCAGGGATTGTTATGGCAAAATCAGCACCAAGGCTTATCTCACAGTTTCCGGGTTTAAGTGAGTCGTTCAATCGATACCGCTCATTCCTGAGTCGCGTTGTCATGGACTTTGCGCCGACGCACATTTCCGAACACGGAACAGCGTCGGGTATGATTCAGACGATAGCTTATAACCTTCCGCAACCCGTGGCCCGCTATCTTTCGCAAGGGACCAACCTGCACATCGGTTTTTCCAATCGGATTGATGTCATCATCCGCGGCGGAATCGAAGCAACCGACTGGCGAAATATCCACTTCGAGATCGTTCTTAAGACACAAGATTCCCCTCAACCGAAATCTACCCCACAACCCTATCCCCTGCTATTTAAAAAAGTAGGGCCGGAAGCGGAGATGGAATTTTTGACGGATAAAACCCAGTTTCAGAATTTGCATGATGCGATTCAACACGGATTTTCCATTCCGACTGCACAGGAAATCATGCGGCACTTTCATTCCAAAATGCTGTGGGTGAGGGCGCTGTTGACGGACTGCGACACCGCTCGGCTTCGGATAATCGAGTACATGCAGACGACGCTTCAGACCGAATCCCTGGCTGGACAAAATCCTGTTGTGGTAACACCTCACGATCCTCGCGAGTGGGATGCTTACTGCCATCTTTCGTTCTGCCATGGAGGCGAGTGTAAGGCTTTTGTGATGGAATGGGACTCCACACTCGTCCAAACAAGGGTATCTCGATGGGTCCAGTTGTATCAGAAACGGGAAAAACTGTTTCGCGCTTGGGGTATCCACACCTAACCAACCACCCCGCCATCAGGCGGGGTTTTTATTTTCCAAAAGCGAGATACAACAGTACAGGATCCCCTATCCGTACTCCAAATAGATCTGTAAGTCCGCCCCGCACTTCAAGCACGTACCGCACCGGCACGGGCGACTGATAGAGCGCGAGCGCGGAATCCGCCGCACCAATCTGCGGATCCACGTTTTTTTCGATTCCCGCTACAAATGTTTTCCCGTCCGCGTCTATCCCCATCCACACAATATCAATCGGAAATATCATTCGTTTCATCCAGAACGTCTGAACCTCGGGGTTTTTAAATACAAAAAGCATTCCTTCGTTTTCCGAAAGCGGGGCGTGACCGCCTAAACCCCGCTCCCGCGCTTCTGGTGCATCCGCGATTTCTACTTCCATCGTATGGTTGTTGATTCTGACGCTTGAATAAAAACGATCGGTATTTTTTCCGTCAAGAATACTGAAAAGAAAAAAGAGGACGACTCCCAAAAGAACGATAAGAACCCCCCATCGATAAACGCCTTTATTTACAACAAAACGCAATAGCATAAACACATCATACTATAAACAACCTTTACAAATAATCTCCGGCGGAGGTACAATCAGATTAGTTTTTTAAAAACAACAGAAAGGAATTCACGATGAAACGTTTCTTTGTATCGCTGATACTTATCACCAGTTTCTTTGTTCCTTTTGAGAGGGCGACCTCGCAAAATCCACTGGTGCCAAGCTCCACCCAGACTCTATACGATTTTCGACCTCTCATTCCGTGTAATCCACGTCTTAAGGTCGACATCATGGGATCGTATGCTCCCGCGTTCGGAGGCAAGATTCCGGTACCATTTCACAGATATACATTTTCGACAATTCCGACGCGCCACGGAGAGTGCCTCGAACCGGATCGTTACACGACTCCTGTTTTTTCGACTCCGGTACGGTGGATACAGTCACAGGACGCAAGAATATGCATATTCTACCCAAAGGAGAATGGAGAATTTGAATTTGAATGGGGTACGATAAAATATTCCGCTTACGGATACTGTTTCCTAAACCCCGTCATTAAAACCCTCCCGTATAAGAGACGGTCTTTTGGTACATTCGGTAATAGTTTTTTTTCCGATAACACCGTTCTGGTATGGGATGACCCTGAAGCGACAAAGACCATCGCGTACGTAAAACCCCCGAATTCTCTCAATATTCTCCTCGAATATACAACGACGGACCCGCGATTGAGCGCTTGGTGGCTACGCCATACAATGGACTCTTCCGCAAAAGATTTATGGGGCGCGGTAGAACGCGCAGCGTGTACCGAACGTTATCCCGCAGTCACATTCGCGATTCTTCGCCACATGGTTGAAATCCGCATCGTACCCGCAAAAATCGCATATGATCCGCATCCTAATCAATCGGACATTCTGGAAGCCATGTTAGATTACACACAAGCAGGACTTATCCGTAATTTTTATCTGGTCCGAAATGTACTGATGGGCAAAGAACCGCTCACCGAAGAAAACTACAAAACACTTCGGGTAGGAGACACGGTGGTAAATTATCGAATGCCTGTTTTTGGACCAATAGCGACCCCCTTTCTCTACCCCGTCGTACGCGTGGATACCGTGGATACAGTTGCCCGGCTATACTATTCTGTTCAAGATGTTACCGACGAATTGAAATACGTATGGTTTTCCGGCAATCCATTCGTGGCGATTCGCCGCAAAAAGTGACGCACAAAACCTCCGAAACTCTCGGAGGTTTTTTATTGGTTTGTAAAATGGTACGCAATAATTCCAAACGCCACCGCGACATTCAAGGATTCTTTTCCACCGCGCATGGGGATCTCCACAACTACGTTCACCCGTTCTAAGGCGGATTTCGACAAACCCCTCACTTCATTCCCAAAAACCAGCGCGATCTTTTTCGAACGCGGGCGATATCGTTCATACGAAACTGATTTTTTTGACTGCTCCACCGCGACCAGAAGAAAACCTTCGATTTTCAATTTTTTATATGCGCGCGATAAAGAGGAAAAATGTTCCCAAGCAACACTCCGTTCCGCCCCAAGCGAAACTTTTTGAAAATCTTTACGATAGTTTCCGAATCGATCGAGCGGCGTAGGCGTAATGCCGCAAAGATAGAGTTTTTTAATCCCCACACCGTCCGCCGTTCGGAAAATGGAACCGACGTTATGAATACTACGAATGTGATGGAGCACCGCAATAATCTCACGCATGTCCGCATCATAAACAAAAGAAGCGGTTCTTCCAATTTGACAAACTTTGTATTTGTAGTAAGATGTAAGCGCACTTTTAAATCACGTTTTTGAAACAATATAAGGAGAGTTTTGAATGGCAGAGAAGAAAAAGAAGAAGTGGTATTTTTACGGCTTGTGGGACCGCGTGTACAGTGCACAAGTTGCGTGTATTATCAGCGAGCAGCCGTTGCCACGACGTACGAACAAATACGCATGTGCAATGACCACCAACACGGGGGATATGCCGAAACTTAAAGTTGGAGAGGTTGCAGATTTTGTGTGCGGCGATCCGCGCCTGCTCCGCAGGTGCAAGGTCATAGAGAAAGGAATTTCTCAAATGCCGAAAGATATGAAAAATTCTGTGCCGGGAGCTCTGTACTGGAGGACACTGAAATGGAAGGGGAAGTTCGTCTTCGTGAATGTGCGGCACATTGCCCGAGCCGAAGACGCGAAAATACTCTGACAGTCTTCACACTAAAACCTCCGCTCTATGCGGAGGTTTTTATTTAAAAACCCCGCGTAGGAAACGCGGGGGAAGCATCACTTTTTCAGAACATTATAATCGAACTGGTACACGATATTTATGACCGGATCGTACCGGTAGAGATTCCCGTCCATGTCATAGTAACAGACGGACTCAAACGCGCTGGTGATTTGATTATAGAAAATCCCCACATCGGGAGACGGCATTGTGGTCGTGTCGTCAAAATACAGTATAAAATACGGAGTGTTTGCGCTGTCCGAAAGAAAAACGTTTTTGAAAATGCGGGTAAGTTGGTACGGCGCGAACGTTTGACGCAATCCTTCACACGTTTCCGGCTCAACACATGAAACCGTCTGGAGGATATGGGATTCCAGATCATAGGTGAATTGTATATCCGGCGCCCAAGGTGTTTGCGGATCATTGAAATAAACCTGAAAGGTCGGATGATCCTTCCCTTCGGAAAACTCCACCGCGGGCATTCCGTATGACATTAAGACTTCTGCTATGACCGGGGGTTGTCCTATGTTTTCCCGATCCCTGTGTAATTTATCGGAGCTACTGCATCCCACGATCAACCACACGGACAAAAGGAAGCTTCTTGTTTTCATTGCAACCCTTTTTTCTATTGTGAATGAAAAATCGCTACTATCAGTTTGCGCCTAAGGACCGAAAAATACAATAGAATAGGATTGCAATTTTTTAGGTCGCGCGCTAAAATAGAAAGCGTTTTACACCCCTACCCATGCTATCCTACAACGAACTCAAAATAGGCACCATTTTCAAAAAGGAAAACGACCCCAACCCTTATCAGGTGATGGAGTACGCGTTTATTCGCATGCAACAGCGAAAACCGGTGGCGCAGTTGAAGATTAAAAACCTCCTCTCCAACAAAGTGCAGGATTATGCGGCGCATCCCAACGAAAATTTCGAAGAAGTAGAGATCGAAAGAATCCCGATCTTGTTTATTTATCACAACAAAGAAGGATACTGGTTCCATGAGGCAAAAAATAAGGGGAACCGTTTTGTGCTGACCGATGAGGCGGTGGGCGACGCAGGACATTTTTTAAAACAAGGTATGGAAGTGGCATCGTTCCGATTTGAAGGAAAAATTATCAACATCGAGCTTCCCGTCAAAGTGGATCTTAAAGTCACAGAAGCTCCCCCTGCGGTGCGCGGCAATACCGCCCAGGGAGGCACCAAAAACGTTACCGTAGAAACCGGCGCGCGAGTAGATGTCCCTCTTTTTATCAACGAAGGCGACATTGTGCGCATTAATACGCAAACGGGAGATTACGTGGAACGCGCCGAAAAAAGCTAGAAAGTAAAGATAGCAAAAAACCACTCTGGTCAGAGCGGGGTTTTTATTTTTCAAATTTTCCGAGCGCTTCCCGTAACGCGTTCCGTAGATCTTCCAGATGAGGGCCTTCTTTCGCCGGCGCAATAGTTTTTTTCGGAGTTTCGGTTTTTAGATCGGTTAGTTTGATCTCGTCTGGGCCTTTTGTTTCCGCGGACTGAACATTCGGGAAACTGCGCTGCATAATTGAGTGTTTCCGAAACGGCGCCGGTGAGGTTAAAAGTGTGGGGGTCGGAGACGTTGGAACAGAGGGCGTTGTTTCCCGCGGACGAACAGGTTCATGCGGTCGAAGAGGACGCCAACCGCTTTGATCCTCGCGAGGATGAAAGTTTTGCCCCCTCGATGGCCGTTCACCTGCCATCACCGGCTGTGCGGGCACTTTGCGCTCCGTCGTTGGTTCAAACTCAATTCCCAGATTCGCAAGCGCGGAATGATCCTCCACTCGCTCGCGCGTAAAACGCTCTCCCCGTTCTTGAGAACGTATCTCCCGTCCCGTATTCACCCCCACCCAAGAGGCGATCTCTTCTTCAATGGCATAGCGCGGACGTGCATAGAACCGGCGCGACGCTTCAACGACTCGTTCTTCGGTATTCACCGAACCAGCTAGTTTAAAGGGCGGCAACGTTTCCGCCGAAAACGGCCGCGACATTACGCCATCCACCATCAATTTCAGGAAAATAGTTCGATTGGGGAGGTTCACCATATCCTGAATGACGAATTCCGGTTCGAATTCTTTCTCCAAAAACTCCGCATCTCCCGCTCCCACGCGAAACGTCACCATGGTTCCTACGTTTCCGAATACCGCGTCGCGCACTTTTGTGGAAACATCCGTCACCAACTGACCGATGTACTGATGCGCCAGAATGATGTTCAATCGGTATTTGCGGGCTTCGGATAAGATATTCGCAAATGAATCCGTGGCAAAATTCTGGAACTCGTCGACGTACAGAAAAAAATCGATGCGCTCGTCTTCTGGAATACGCACGCGATCCATGGCAGAAAGCTGCAACTTGGTGATGATCATGGAACCAAGGAGCGCCGCGTTATCCTCGCCGATGCGTCCTTTGGACACGTTCACCAGGAAAATTTTGCCGGTGTTCATGATGTCGTAAATGTCGATGGTGCTCTTTGGCTGACCCACAATATTGCGAACCAGAGCGGTTGAGAGAAACTGCCCAACCTTGTTTTGAATAGGCGCGATGGCTTCCGTACGGAACTGATCTTTCCATTCTTCAAACTCATTTATCCAAAACGAACGCACCACCGGGTCTTTGATATTTCCTACAACCATCTGACGATAATCTTTGTCCACCAGCAGGCGCAAAATGCCCAATAGTGTGGAACCGGGCGTGTCGAGCAGCGCAAGAATCGCGTTGTTCATAATGTACTCCATGCGCGCGGACCAAACACCCGACCAGATTTTTGTAAAAATGCCCATGAGCCCCGATGCCACCAAATGTTTGAATTTAGGATCCGAAATTTCGAGAATATTGAACCCGATGGAATAATCCGGATCCGACGGATTGAAATACACCACATCTTTGATGCGCTCTTCGGGAATTTTGGAAAGCAGTTCTTCTACAAACTCTCCGTGCGGATCCACCACACAGACGCCCTCGCCATTCATGATGTCCTGAATCATCATGTTTTTTATAAGCGTAGTTTTCCCGGTTCCGCTTTTCCCGACCACATACATATGCTGGCGGCGGTCTTTCCGTTTCACGCCGAAAAGCCGGTTGGCATTCCGGAAATTGGTTCGTCCAAAATACACTACGTCTTTGGAAATTGCCTCGTCCATTTGTTTTATTATACTATAGCTCCAAAAAGAAACCCCGCGCACCATAGTTGGCGGCGGGGGAAATAAAAAATGTTTACTTTTTATTACGTCGTTCGTGCAACCTTTCTCTCTCTAAGGCTACTTTTTCTGGCATAGAACTTCGCATGGCAGGACGTTTTTCTGGCATCACTCGCCTTGAAACATATACAGCAGAGGACGGAATGCGATGCGGGACTCGAGGCAACTCCACCGGCCGCCGCGATTGCCGCGCAAGAACCTTAAGTATCATGCGGCTCGGAGAATAAAAACATAGATCGATCGAATAGACCGAGTCGGCGAGAAACATAGCGTACAGATATAAGAAAATCATACTTCTCCTTCTATAGTTCCGAGAATACTAAATTTTAATGTGCAGAGCCCTAGTATATATCTCCTAAGTAAATCAGTCAATAGCTATGCCAAGACCCCGCGAATACGGCGCGTTCCGGCGCCGACCGCCTCTTCTTTTGCAATACGGAACTGGCCAATCTCCCCTGTGTGCGTAACGTGGGGCCCGCCACAGAACTCTTTGCTATATGCAGTTTCAATTCCTTTGCCCTTAGGCGCCACATAATATACCTTTACACGTTCGGGGTATTTCTCTTTGAAAAAATGGAGCGCGCCGGTGCGTTCGGCCTCTTCCTTACTCATCTCTTCAAATCGTACTTCTAAATCTTCCGCAATTTTTTGGTTTACGATTCCCTCCACTTTTTTCTTCTCTTCATCCGTCATTTTTCGCGAAAAAGTGAAATCAAACCGCGTGCGCTCCGGCGTGATGTCGGATCCCATCTGTCCCACACCGCCCCCTAACACATCGCGAAGCGCCTGATGGAGCAGATGCGTGGCCGTATGAAGTCGCGTTACTTTTTTCTGTTCTTCTTCACTCCCCGCTTTCAGCTCGCCCGTGTCCAAAATCAAACCGTGTCCACCGAATTTTTTAGCCACCCCCGCACGAGAAATTTCTTGATGCTTCTTGAATTCCTTATCAAATGCATCGCGAGTCAATGTGCCTGCCTTATTACCACCAAACTCTTTTATTGCTTCATAGGGCAGTCCTGAACTTTCATAAAGTTTAAAAGCTGACTGCGCATCAATTGTCGACATTCTATTTAGTTCTTTTATCCCATTCTGTACTGTTTTTAAAAACTTTGAATTTTCCTCATGCCATACGGATAAAATAACACTCTCATCAAATTTTTGATGTATATTGTTATATTTTTTAATGATCCGATGCAAGAAGATTTCTAAAAATGAATCGTTGGTTAAATATTCATAGACAATTACGCGTCTCATTAATCGGCGCAATATATATTCTGCCTCCTTATTAGACGGACGCACTCCATCTGCTATTAAAAATATAATTGCACGCAGATGATCTAATACAATTCGCTTTGCACGGGGTAGCATTAGATCAAAAATAGATACTTGCTCAAGCACATCACCAATTAAATCAGTAAATAAATCCGTATCAAAAATCGTCGGAACGTTCTGGGAAAGCATGGCCAGACGCTCTAACCCCATCCCCGTATCCACGCCGGGCGTTGGGAGTTTGGTGAGTTTCATTGCGCTGTCACGATAGAACTCATTAAAAACGATGTTCCATACCTCAATGCTTTTCCCCTCAACACTTTTCACATAAATCTCGGTTGTGGGACCGCACGGCCCCTCTGTACCAGTTGGACCCCAAAAGTTGTCCACACCTTCGCGCTTGACCTTGTCCACCGAAATCCCGTTTTCAGCAAAAATTTCTCTCCAAATGACGTACGACTCTTCATCGAACGGCACACCATTCTTTCTCCAGTCACCATCCGGAACTTTTGCCGGATCAAAAACCGTCACCGCTTCGATTGTGAGCTCCATCACGCCGGTGATAAACTCGAACCCGTACCGAATCGCTTCTTTTTTGAAGTAGCCGCCGAAGGAAAAGTTTCCGAGCATCTCGAAAAACGTAAGGTGCGATTCATCGCCCACTTCGTCAATGTCGGAGGTGCGAAAACATTTTTGAATGGATACGGTAGAGAGTGACCCGAAATCCTTTTCCGCATCCAGCTCTCCCGTATAGTACCTTTTAAACTGCTGCATGCCGGCGGTGGTAAGCAAGACCGACGGGTCGTCGGGGACAAGCGACGACGACGACCTAACCGCGTGGCCGTTTTTCTTGAAATACTCCAGAAATTTTTCCCGAATTTCATTCGAGCGCATTTCTAATATCCCTCGAGTTTTTTGATTTTTTCGTGGGCGCGGATCCGTTCGAGTGCCTTGGCTTCAATCTGCCGGATACGCTCGCGCGTGACGCCGAATACTTTCCCCACTTCTTCCAAGGTGTGCTGAATGTTATCGTCCAACCCAAATCGCATCGCCAAAATTTTTTGTTCCCGTTCGGTTAGGTCGATCAAAATTTCATTAATATGGTCTTTTAGGAGCGCGGCGTTCGCGATCTGATCGGGGCTCAAGCTCGTCTCATCTTTGATAAAATCCGAAAGCGTCGAGTCTTCGTCGTCCTCCCCGACCGGAGATTCCAAAGAGATGACTTCCTGCGAAATTTTTTGGATGTAATGAATTTTTTCCACGTCTACACCCATCTCCGCCGCGATTTCTTCCGGCAACGGTTCGCGCCCCAGCTCCTGCATCAGCCGGCGCTTGGTCTGCGTAAACTTCGTGATGGTCTCCACCATATGTACCGGGATACGGATAGTGCGGGAATAATCCGCGAGCGCGCGCGTTACCGCCTGCCGGATCCACCAGGTGGCATACGTTGAAAACTTGAAACCTTTTTTGTAATCGAATTTATCCACGGCTTTCGAAAGACCGATATTCCCTTCCTGGACAAGATCCAAGATGGAAAGATGGGGGCTGCGATTCACATAGCGCTTTGCGATCGAAACCACCAAGCGCAGGTTTGCTTGAATTAATTTTTGCCGCGCCACTTCATCGCCCTGTTCGATGCGTTTGGCGAGTTCCCGTTCTTCTTTCTGGATTAAGAGCGGCGTCCGGCCGATTTCCCGCAGATACATCTGCACGGCGTCCGGCAGTTCCCTATCAATCGATGTTGCGGCTTTCAACTCTTCCACGCTGACCTCCGCGCGATCCTCCCGCACCTGTTTCACCAGTTCGCTTGTTTCTTTGACGCGAATTCCCTCCTTATCCAACCGCTCATAGACTTGTTCCAAAAAAGGAAGGTTGCGTTCGATTTCCGGAAAATAATTCAAAACTTCCGCATCCGTCAAAAACCCGCGCCCGCGCCCGCGCTGGACAAGGTTGGTCAGATGTTCCGCATATTCGGCGGGGACCTCCTTTGATCGGGCCTTGCTTTTCAAAAGCGGCTCCAGCACTCTCCTGCTGCTTACTTTCTTTTTGGGAACCGGTTTCACCTTGGGGAGTTTCTTTTTTTTGCGTTGTGTTGCCATGTGTCCCTATTCTAGTGAGTGCCGCGCAGTTCGTCAATTTTCTGGGATAAGGTGCGAAACCGTTCCATTTTTTTCATGATACCCTCCTCGTCACCGCTCGCTTCCATTTCTTTCATGCCGCGCTTCACGTCGGCACGTTCTTTCTCCAATAAATCGATGTGGAGTTCGCGAATCAGATCTTCGAATTCTTTCTCGAGCGCCGATCGGTCTTTTATATCCACCGCAAAACTCGATTGAAGTTCCAATGCGACCGCAACCGGCGAAGCGCTGTCATCGAGCGCCGGATGGTAAAAAACGGGTAAAAATTCGCGAATCGCACGAGCCCGTTCCATGAATTCGGGGAGTGCAAATCCGATTGCGAGAATCCTTCGCGCGATTAAATCAATACGTTCTTTTGCCGGCTCAATTTTTTTCTGCTCCACCGTTTCCTCTTTCTTTGCCGCGGGAAGTGCCGCAAGTTCTGCGAGGAGTGCGGAATCCGACACACCCGCATGCCGGGATAGTTCGTGGATCCACTCTTCCTGTTCCACGGCACTCGTAAGCTTCGCCACTTTCTGGAGCATATCCCGCACCACGCGTTTCTTCTGCGCAATATCTTTTTCGATTCCTTTTTGCGAAAGCCGCGCCTCAAAAAGATACTGAAATGCCGGACGAGCCGTTTCGATCCGCTTTCGAAAACCGTCCGCATCCGCAAGAACCGCATCCGCAGGATCTTTATACCCCCCAATCCCGGCCACTTTCACATGAAAATCAAAACCGCTGAAAATATCCAAACTCCGCTCCAGCGCTTTGAGCCCCGCATCATCGTTGTCGAACATCAACACGATCGTATCCGCCAGACGCCGCAGGCGTTCCAGATGAAACTGCGTAAGGGCCGTACCGGAAACCGCCGTTACGTTTTTCACACCTCCCTGCCACACCATCAAAAAGTCCATCTGCCCCTCCACTAAAACGGCGGTACGCGTCCGCGCGATGTCGTTTTTTGTTTTGTTGAGCCCGTACAGAATTTTGGATTTGTTGAAAACCGGCGTTTCGGGACTGTTTAAATATTTTGCTACATCATCTTCTTTCATTCCCGGTGAAAGTTCAAAAATACGCCCCGTAAACGCCACGGTTTTCCCCACGTGGTTCATAATCGGAAACATAATGCGCCCGTGGAACCGATCGCGGTACATGCCGCTCGCGCCTTTCCCAGCAAGTCCCGCGCGCGCGATATCGTTCACATCGAATCCTTTTTTCAATAAATGGAGCGTGAGCATTTCCCCCCCGACCGCATACCCCAGTTCAAACTCCACAATCGTTTCGTCTGCAAGCCCGCGTTTTTTCAGATACTCTTTCGCTTTCGCGTGGCTTGAAAGCGCGGTTTTGTAAAATTCCTTTGCGGCATCGTTCAAGTCGTAGAGCACTCCGAACTCACGCTCCTGTGCGGGATTCAGCGTCCGAAGCGGGATCCCCGCTTTTTCTGCAAGAAGACGCAAAGCTTCCGGGAATTCCAAATTTTCGTACTTCATCACGAACTTGATGATATCCCCGCCCTCGGCGCACCCAAAACAATGCCAGGATTGCCGCTCCGGCGAGACGATAAACGACGGCGTTTTCTCCTGATGAAACGGGCAGAGCGCTTTCAAATTCTTTCCTGCCGGCGTGAGCGTTAGATAGGAACGCAAAAACTCGACCACGTCGAGCTTTTGTTTAATGAGTTCCGTATCTTTTGGCATCAGTTTTAGTCTAACGACCATACCTTCCAAAATCAAACACATTGCCAAATAAAAAATAGTTTGGTATAGTATTGCCAGCTTATTTTTATCTAAATACTGGAGTAAATGAGATGCTTAAAAAGGTCTTGCGAGAAATATTCTTTATAATTCTTCTGTATACGATCTGCACTCTGGGAGGCTTGATTTTTCTGCTCCTGCGACTTACCGGACGCATCAACCTATTGGGGACAAAAAATCTAAAAAAGGAGGGAATGGGGATTCTTGTGGTTGCTAATCATCCTTCGTACCTCGAGGCAATTTTTTTGCCTTATCTATTCTTCCCCAAATTTCTTCTCTCTCCATTCCGAGATCTCCCCTGGAGCACGCCGGACTATCAGAACATTCTAGCACCCCGTGGCTTATTCTGGCTCCGTTACCTCCATATGATTCCAATCTATCGGGGAGGGAATTATGCGGATACCAAAAAAAATGCCGCTTCACACCGTTTAATGCTAAACGTGTTGGAATGGAAAGGTACTGTGATTCTCTTTCCGGAGGGTGGGCGAACAAAAAGTGACCCCCATCGTATCCGATCTAAAAAAGGGAAAGAGATGCGTCCTCTTCAGCCCATCACAGAACGCATTCAGCGTATGACGCACTGTATGATTCTACCGGTATGGATTGATGGTACAGACAAAGTGCTCCCCCACGGCAAGCGATTTCCACAGTTCTGGAAGGCGCGCGTTATTGTGAAAATCGGAAGACCGATTGAGAAACCAATAACCACGGCAGAGTTAGAGAACGTGCTTCTTGAACTTGCTGATGTTGAACTATAACAAACCCCCATTTTATAGTGGGGGTTTTATTGTATTTCAAAATCATTCGCGTTATTGTCGGTGTCTTGTATTATTCCCTCCATGATTTTTCTCTGCAGAATTGCATTCGCCGCAGGAGCTGTTGCAAATTCCGCACCTTCGGGGAAAAGATAGGTTCCACTTCCGTAAGCAATTTTATCAACAATAGTTGATTCGTTTCCACTCGCTAAAAGCGTTGTTGTGCCGACCAAAAATACCGTTCCACCGGTACCGGACATCGCAAAAGACGAATGGGTCATATCTGCGCTTGCCACGAGTGACGACGATGTATATGCCACTAAAAATGTTCCGCCGGGAGCAATCGTGTGCGTGCTCACAAAATTTTTCTTACTAAACGACGCGGCGCCGGAACCGCGGTACTGAAGCGACCACTCCGCCAAACTCACCGCAGTGTTCGTGGGATTCACTATTTTTACAAATTCATCGTTTGCCGTGGCGCCCGCAACCTGAACTGCGCTAATGACTAAATGGGTTGGAGCTGTACCCGCGGGTGGCGGTGGCACAATTGGGAGGATCGGTGATACTTTCGTAAATTCTCCTATCAACTGAAAATCTCCCGAAAGCTGTATGGAGCATGTCCCGTTCCCCACACATCCGCCCCATCCCATAAACTTTGAATCTAAATCGGAAATCGCGGAAAATTCCACAAGCGTCCCTTCCGCAAATCGCGCGCCGCATACCGCACCGCACTCAATGCCCGTAGGACCCGAGATAATTTTCCCGGAACCCGTTCCAGTTTTAGAAACGGAAACAGAAAACATTTTTCCCGTTGTCGAGGCGACAACGGTCGAAGTTGCAACAAAAGAATTCTCTCTTCTCGGCGTCCCCATGATCCCACTCGTGCCACTCCCTACATGCGTGTGCCAACTAAAATCCGTGCCCCGCTCCATCGTGCGGTAATCGGGAGATGCATTTCCGGCGGGCCACGTTTTCCCACTCCCCCCATCCGCACTTACCACGTCTACCAACCGACACGTGGAATCAAAAAGTCTTAAAATTTCGTCACTATTTTTCAATCCTCCCATGTAAATAAAATCGGCTGGGATGGTCGGAACCGTTTCATCGTCCGTTCGTTCCAATAGATAGAATCCGTTTGCGGAAAGAACGGAACCCTCCGGAAACACCGTGCGTAAATTTCCGCTTTTGTTCACTGCCTGCCAACCGGCTAATGCTACGGCAGTCCCGCCGGGATTTTTAAGCTCAAACCATTCGTGCGATGTTTTGTCGTTTGCAGTTCCCGCCCACGCCACTTCATTGATCAAAACAGAACGCGTGGGAATCCCTGTGGCATCAGCAGGGCAAAAAGCGACGTTTTCAATAAGGGCAACCGCAGGCGCGAGAGAAGAAGATGTCGATATCGCCATTCTATTCGTGCTCGTGCGCGGGGTGGCATCTGCCACAACCGTATTTTCTCTTCGCGGCGTTCCTCCTTCCACACGCGACGTATGCCACATAAGCATCGTGAGATTTCTTTCCATGGTCTGCTTGGTATCGTTTTCTCCCGCCGACCATGACGGATCCGCCGCAATTGCATCTTCCACCCCACAGTCTGCGTTCAAAAGGCGGAGTGTTTGATCACTATTTCTGATCGCGCCTGAAAATTCAGCGTCCACGGACATTCCCGGAAACATTGTTCCTTTTCGCGCAAGAAGAAAAAACGCGCCGGGGAGAATGCGTGTGCCACGCGGAATTGTTAAATTCAATTTTCCGTCCTCGTCCAAAACACTCCAGCCGGAAATATCGACCGGAACACCGGAACGATTCGCAAGTTCAATCCACTCGTGCCGCGCAGACGTGCGCGTACCCATCCAAGCAATTTCGCTAAAAATAACGGAATGGTTTTTCACAATATCTCCGGCTTCTGTGTCACACGAACGGTTCTGCGGTTGCGCAGAAAATGTCGGCGCGCTATTTGTTTGCCCGACAGGTTCGGTTTCTCTAAGTGCAATTTCTTCCTGCGTGCTTTTCGGGTAAAATGTTTCCTTTGCAACACGCCCAAGTGTTGCAAACGGTTCTGCAATAGACGCAAGCAATGAGGAATCAGGATTACTTCGCGCCAAACTCCCCATGCCCATACCCGCAACAAACACTAGTCCTATCCCAAGCGCAATTACAGCCACTTTGTATTTTACAAAAAAACCGCCCATTGTTTTAGGAATAGTGTAGCAACTAAAATATATTCGTCAAATAAAAAACTTCCTGGCAAAACAATATCCTCTTACCTGCAAAGAACGTAAACAGTCGGAGCGTAACAAAAATAACGGATTGAGGTTAAAGTCTGTGCTGTGCAATCGAACAAGGGGGCGGTAGTCGCAAACCAACCTTCCGAATATCCAGTGTGCGACGCGAGAGTTTGATTAAAGACAGTCGCAAGACCCTGCTTCAAAAGTGACGGCTTCTCGGTAACCCATCCCGTGCAAGTCGATAAACCAACCGTATGCGACGTGCCGCAGGTCGCGAACGTGTCCGTATCGGCAGTAATAATATGACAACCACCTCCCACCGGGATAGTCGGATTCCAAGCTATAATAGTCGGCTTAATCGTGGCCGGGTTAAACATGCTCGAACTGTTGTATACTTTTGTTTCTAGACCGCTACAATCATAATCAAACGATCCGTCACCGCGCTGGGTATAAAAATAACTTGTTTGTCCTGGTTTTGCGTTATAGTTTGAGTCATAACAATCCATAACGGGCTGGCGCGTATCAAGGGTAGCCCCGACAGGCGCGGCCGACATACGAACATGCCCTACCCATATTGGAGAAGAACTAGTATATCGCGCCAATAATGTGGAAGCGGGAGGATACCTATCATTATCTATGTCGTCATAATAAACATACTTTTTCACGATGTTCCCCCCGCCGGAACTTTTAAGGATCGTGATAGCACTTCCTGCCTGTTTAGCCCCCGTTCCTCCCGCAAGGAGTGTGATGTTATTTCCCGGGGCATAAGCAAAAGTGGCGCCCCCCGATATGGTAATGGACTTGGCATTTAAATCCAGATCAAATCCATCAATGCCATCAACATCAGAAACACTAGAAAGAAAACACGGTCCTGTTAGACTTCGTGGTGTTGTTGTTGTTGCGATCGTACAAACCGGGTCTGACCATGCAAGTTCCAAGTGATTCTTCCGCGCAAGCGCGTCTATCGCAAAAAATGTCGTGCGGTAGGTGGTTTTATGCGTATCATGCGCGACCCAGGATCCCTCATACACATACTGGCGCAAGGACTGCGCTTTTGCGGTTTCAAAAAGCGACGTCCGCTCCTCACTCGTATGTTTTGCCATCCATTCTTCTTTCGCCACCAACACGCCTTTTTCGTCAAAAAAGACGGGTTGGTCAAACTGATCCGTAACACTAACCGCTCCGGCAGATGCTAATACAAGCGGAACTTTATCTTTTCCTTTGTCGTGCCCCACTTCTGCATAGACTTCCGTAAGCGCGGCGGTGTCATTTATCACGATTCGCATCCTCTGCGTGTCGCCCGGATGAACATCTAAAGGATCTAACACGCCCGACACAAACTGCGGGTACACGTCCGCGCTGGTGATGGAGTCAAACTCCGCCTTTCCCTTCGGAATCCGCCAGCGTTCCCCTTTTATATTTACAAATTCAGCCAAAGCCACCGATGCGATGGGAGAAGATACTTCGCTCGTAGCAACGGGGGGGAGTACGGACATGGCAACTTCCCCGACGTTAAACTGGGCCTTAATAAGAAATAGAATCCCCAAAAATAGGCCGAGTAACAGACCTAAAAAAACGAGGTTCTTTTTGTTATCCATCATGGATTCATTATACACCACGCGGATTTACGCGGTATGGAGAAACTTGCATTTTAAGAATAGGCGTGATATAATACAAACAGTAAACTAAACAACTGAATAATTGGAATGAAAGGACTTGTTATGAAAAATCTATTGGTGGTATTGCTTATACTCTTCATCGCTGTCTCTATCGGCTTTTCCCAGTCCGTTACAAAAATCTGGGAGAAAAAACTGGAAGGGGACCCTAGTTCACAGCCACGTGCAATTGTGGCGGACACAAATAACTGTGTCTATCTCGCGGATGAGTACTACAAAGATCAAAAATATTTGCGTATTCGCAAATTTTCACCCGCGGGTGCGAAACTCTGGGAATGGATTGACACAGCATCACCGGGCGCTAGAATCTACCCAAAATCCATTGCTTACTCCGTCAAAGATAACTCTATTATTGCCCCCACGACTACCGCGCTCAATAAATTAAGCGCGGATGGAGTACTGTTGTGGAAAATGCCTTATGCGGGAGGGGTTGCTTCCGTCTTCGGGGACACCATCGTTACGCTTACACCAGGGAATATAAGCGGAACGGTTTCGTTTTTTGATCTGAATGGAAACTTTGTCCGAAGCTTTCAAACAGGAATGCTCACACTTGGATTTATTGGAATTTCCTTCAGAGACAATTTCATTTGGGTCTCTGCAAATAGTCCGGACGGGATTATCTCAAACACAGCGGCGTATCTTGCTAAATTCACAACCAGTGGAATATTGCTCTGGAGGTGGAACGCACCGGACGTAAGCATGTCATTCTCTGATGTAGATCAAGATGGGAACGCATACTTCGCACTTACACAATTTCGCATACTTCCGGAGCCCTTATGGGTGGAACTGGCGTACCGCCTTGTCGCATTGAATGCGGTAGGAGATGTTGTATGGGATCGCGAGTGGATTGAACATCCGCGAGGGTTTGCGAATCAGTATAATTATACGCAAAGTATTGCCGTATCCAGCCATGATATTATCAACCGCCAAGTAGTTCTTTTAGGAATTACGGAGCGGAGTGATAGTTTGGCCGATGGTAACGCGCAATACTACGCGCGATGTTTCAAAGCAACAAACGGAGATTCGCTCTGGAAGTTACGCGGAGATTATGATCCTGCGTATAAAGTGTCCCAGTATGAAGCTGGCACATTCACTCCCGACGGAGATCTGGTAATCGCAGGCGATGGATTTCCTCCATCACTTGCAGTCACGTCTTACCTCCAGAAGTTCCATTCAACGACAACAGAGGTTCGTGAATTTCCAAATCTTCTTCCTATTGGGTTTTCCATTTCCCAAAACTATCCGAATCCCTTTAACCCGACGACACACATAAGATTCGCGGTTCCGCGCGCAACACACGTGAAACTCGCGGTCTATGATATCTTGGGTCGAGAGGTAGAAATTTTGTGGGATGGAGAAAAATCTCCCGCAGTCTACGAGGCGGATTGGGACGCGACAAATTCTTCGAGCGGAATCTATTTTGCGCGGTTTACTACCCCTTCGGGAATAGAAACGCGCAAAATGATGCTACTGAAATAAAGTGGAAACACAAACCCCTGCGGTATGCGGGGGTTTTTATTTATCGTATAAGTTTATCGAGATTAAACCCTTCCACGTCGTCGTTGCGCCGATTCCCGAGCGTTTCCGAATCAAACCGCGGAGCGGTCAGGCGATAACTTACTTCCCCTTCGGAAGAACCGTAGATTATGACGCGCATCGTTACCGCATCTTTTTCGTACCATACGTTGCCGTCAAACGCGGGCGTTAAAAGGACCGTCATGCCATCAAAATGATTCGCCAAGTTTGTAACTTTCGAAAAGAGCCATAAATCCGACGCCTCTTCCGCATTTTTAAAATCCACGCTCGCGCTATAACGCCCGTCTTGTTTGGCCAAGCGCGCAACGCCCGACGTTTCTTCTTTCTGGCCCGTCATTGCGGCGCCATAGGTGGCGTAACGCTTTCCGCCGATCGTGTAAACCGGGTCCCATGTTCCGACGCTGATTTTGCCGGTACCGCCACCAAATACCGCTACCAACCCGGTGGTGGTTGTGCCAACACTAAGCAGAGCGGAAGGAGTAGTGGTTCCTATGCCAACCTTCCCGGCAAAATAAGACGCTGCGGTTGCAAGAGAATAGATTGCATAATTTCCGGCACCTGCACTAGGAGATCCTATTCGAATTCCTTGGTTAGATGTGTTGCCAAACGCGGAAAAAATACCTCCCACATTCGTTCCGCCAGCCCCCGTCCATGTGGATTCCCCCGAAAGACCCACCGCAAGACGCCCAGCGGCTGCTCCTCCACTATGAACCGCGCGAACAGCGTACGTTTCCGCCGTGGACGCTTGGGTTCCTTCACTAAAATATGCCATAGCGAATCCTTGTGTTGAGTTTGTGCTCCCTACGGTAAACCGATAGCTGGAGGGTGATACTCCAATGCCGACATTCGCCCCGCGCACAAAAATAGCATCGGATGCCAGGTTTTGAATCACCAATGTTCCATCCAACCCCACACGGAATTTTGTGGAGGTGGCGGTAGCCGTTCGGGAAAGACGCAGAACTTCATCGGTCGGAGAGGTACTCAAAACTTCCAACTTGGAACTGGGAGCTGCCACACCGATACCCATATTACCGCTCGTATCAAAAATGGCGCGCAGGGTGGAGCTTGTATAAAACGCGATAGGAACGGTGATGCCGCCGCCTCGGATCTGCAGTTGCCCGGCCTGTCCATCCATACTTCCGCTACCCCCCATGGTTAGATGAGTTTGCCCCGAGCTATCCGATCCAATTGAAACTATGCCGCCGGTTACATTGTCGTCTACCGTAAAAATCCCCGTTCCGGGATTCCCCACAACCGCCAACTTCGCGGTTCCAGGAGTTGTTGCGCCCACAGCAACATTGTAAGAAGCAGATGTCGGATTAAGATTATTCCCTGAAAGTGACCAAAAATTGGTCCCCCCAGTAGGAGCCGTCCATGTTGCAAGACCATTTGCGTCGGATGTTAATACCTTCCCCGACCCTTGCGTACCATCTACAATTTGAATCGCGTCGCCAAAAAATGCGGAACGCACCAAACCGCCGATCGGTACGGTGGTTGTGACATAAATCCCGTAGGATGTTGCCCCCGCGTTTGTTGCACGTCCTGGAGTTATAAAAAGCCCGTAAGAAACGGGAGTGCCGCTTCCCGAAAAAATTGCTTCTCCGCCCGCTACTTTCAGCCCATAGGAGTTTAGTCCTGTCGCACTATTTGAATTTGTTACGCCCAGTACTCCAGAGGTTCCGGTAATGTTGGAACTGATGGATGATGCGCCGCTTAAAATTGTAATAGCGCCTGAAGAAATTGTTCCGATGTTTGAAAGATTGCGGCTGGTATCCATAAACTGCGTGCCGCTCATCTGAAGCGGTCCCGTAGCATTTACGTTTCCTCCGTTTATTTGAAGTAAAGCGGTGCCCGTTACATTAGTTGCGTTTTGCCAAAAAGTAAAATAATTCGCTATTCCGGAACCTCCGATTCCGCTCGGCCACGAGTTCCGACATACTTCCCCGATACAGACGTTTGCCGCAAACGTGGAAGTGGCGCTCACGGTTAAATCTCCGGTCACATCAAGCGCCGTTGCGGGAGCGACCGCCGAGCCAATACGAACATCAGATGCAAAACGAACATCGGCGGGATAGAAAAGCACCGTGGGACCGCTTGCGGTTCCATTCGGATAAAACTGGATTGAACCGCTCTGTGTGGCGCCTCCGCTGAAACCCATGTAGAAGCGATCGCCTGCCACATCATGTTTCTGCACCCATTGTCCCAATGTCGGACTTGAGGTCGCAATCCAAAACGCACCGGTCACCCGCGCGTTTCCCGCTACATCAAGCGGATAAGCGGGATTTGTGTTCCCGTTGCCTGCCCCTATAAAACCATTTTTTAGCGTGAGGAGATCCGCACCCGCTACATTTACAACAAACGCGCTATCCGTTCCCTCTTTAAAAACCACAGGATTTGCCGCTGTGGAACGAAAAAGTCCGAACAGTGGATCAGCCCCACCCGCAACGGAAAACGGATAGAGCGGTGTTGTGGTTCCGAGTCCAATATTACTTCCACTGACTGCAAGCGGGGACGTTCCAGAAAGCGCTGTTGCACTTGTCCAGTATGGAATATAATTTGCGGTTCCGGCACCTGTCACCGTGCCATTGCCTTTATTGTTAAACGTTGTCCAATCCGTGAAAGAAAGATAACCATTCGTCGTTCCATTTGCTTGGCTGATGGAAATATTCGGAGTGGCGCCTCCGCTACTGGTGAGCGGGAGCGAAGCGGTCACACTTGTGACGCCTACTGTATCAATATCATTCGAACACACAATCGTTCCGGTAGAACTAAGAGAAGAAATTTTTTGTGTTCCGCCGCAGGTGCCGCCCAACATATTCAGCATAAGCGTACCCGAGGTCGTAATCGGTCCTCCACTCAAACCCGAACCGCTTCCAACACTTGTCACTGACCCGGCAGGCCACGAGTTCCGACATACTTCCCCGATACAGACGTTTGCCGCAAACGTGGAAGTGGCGCTCACGGTTAAATCTCCGGTCACATCAAGCGCCGTTGCGGGAGCGACCGCCGAGCCAATACGAACATCAGATGCAAAACGAACATCGGCGGGATAGAAAAGCACCGTGGGACCGCTTGCGGTTCCATTCGGATAAAACTGGATTGAACCGCTCTGTGTGGCGCCTCCGCTGAAACCCATGTAGAAGCGATCGCCTGCCACATCATGTTTCTGCACCCATTGTCCCAATGTCGGACTTGAGGTCGCAATCCAAAACGCACCGGTCACCCGCGCGTTTCCCGCTACATCAAGCGGATAAGCGGGAGCAACTGTGCCAATGCCGACATTATCCCGCACATAAGCACTTCCATAAACTGAAAATGGCTGTGGCAAACCCGTTTTAGAAGACGTCGCGACACCAAGCGACGCGGGAAATGCAAAATTGCCTCCACCTTGCAAAGATCCGAATACACCGGAGCTGACATTATCGGCAGAAAGCGCGCCGGAGAACGCACCTAAAAATGAGTTTGCTTGTACGTTCCCGTTCACTTGTAATGCCTGCGCGGGAGCCACGGTACCAATGCCAACATTTCCATTCGGGAAGAAAAGAATATGCTGGTTGGATCCTCCGGAAGTTTGGAACAGGAGCTGGGATTGAGAAGAATACACCGTGCTCGTCCCAATCTGTAACGCGCGCGTAGACGATGCAAAAAGAATTCCGCAGTTGCCAGTAGGCGGATTCCCACATGGGCCTTGGAACGTTTGTGCGTCTGCAACACCCACAAATAGTGCGATGGCGGCGATAGAAAAAAGAATGAGGGTTGGAAATTTATTCATGATTTATGGCAACGCAACAAAAACTCCTTTTAATTGTTTCCCTGTGGGACAAAAATCGCGACACATAAAATCCGCTGTCCCCGTAAAATCAACCGTAAAACCGATAGGCTTTGTTTCGCCGGCACGCGCCGATTGATAGAGGCCAAGATACGGCGCCGTGAAATCAAAGTCGCCACCCACCGCCGTCATGCGAATTTGCACTAAATCCCCTTTTTTTGCGGTAAGTGTTGCGGGCGCATATCCTGCGGCACTCACCGTTAAATCAAACATCTTGAGTTTTCGATCCGAATTCAGAGTAGCCGGAACTTCTACAGCCGCTTTTGAGGGTGATGCACCGAATGGAATTTCTGGTTTGAAATATTTTGGAGGCACTATGGAAACGGGCACGGGGTTAACATCGGGCACGGAAGGTACCGGCGACCTAACCATAGATTTTTGCGCGGTTAAAAACCAAATTCCCGCGACCACAATAATAACGGCGACTATTATAAGAACGATTTCTTTTTTTGACATGCGGCGATTTTTATCATTATAGCACAGGCGGAGCATCTTAATTCCGCGGGTGGTATATAATAAATGTATGAAGTGGTTTCGCGTCCTATTTTGGATTTTTGTTGCCGTTGCGGTGCTACTGGCTCTTTTCCTTGCGTTTTATAAACCATCCGAAACCGCCCGTGCCGCCGGCACGAATATCAGCGCTTTTGATAGCGAACGTTTTGCATGGAACGACATGATTGGCTGGATCGATTTTTACGGAACCAATGCCGTGATGGTGGGGACAAGTTCCATTACGGGTTACGCGAGTTCCGCGGCGGGAATTGTCGCGCTCGACTGTTCAACCGCGCCAGGCGGCTGTGGTGCGTGGAATTATGGCGTCTGCAACGGACGCGACTTAGCCCACCAAACCAATGGAACATGCACTACGGGAAGCGACGCGGGGAGCGGGTGGCTCTCCGGATACGCCTGGAACGATCTTGCGGGCTGGATTAGTTTTAGTTGCGCGAACCGTGGTGGATATCCTTGCACGGGTGAACAAGTGCGGATTCTCCCCGATGGGACCTTTGATGGATGGGCGTGGAGCGATTCGGTTGGCTGGATCAGTTTTAACTGCGCGAACACGGCGCAAGGATGCACCTCTCCCGGGCACGACTATAAAGTAAAAAGCACATGGACCGCCTCGAATGCAGTCGGATATTTGGAATCTTCTGTATTTGACACGCAGATCCAAGGCGGCGCCATACTGAATAGTATCCTCTGGAAAGAAGGGGCACCGTCCGTGGGCACGTGCGTAAGTTTCCAAACCGCGGGATCGAATAACCCCGCAGGACCGTGGAACTTTTCGGGTCCCAGCGGAGACAGCAACGCGTACTATGGCGCCTCGTGCGATGCGGCAAGTGGAATTGCCGGAGGAACCGGGTGCGCCCCCAAAAACACATCCATCTGTGTGAATCCCCTCTATACGCAGAACTACAGATATGTAAAATATAAGGTAAGGCTCCAAAGCGATACCGCGCAGACAACTACGCCCGTCATTACCGATATCATTTTGAACTGGAGCCGCTAACACCATGGCAATCCGCGAAACACAGATCGACAACAAACTGACGTGGGTGCATCTTACGTACCCGTCCCAAGAAGATTTTTCGAAACTGAAGTCTTATATCAACGCGCACCCGATCGTCTTGGACGAACTCCTCTCCGCGTCCGATCGCACACGGGTGGACACATACCCCGAGTATATTTTCATGGTGTATCATTTCCCGATCTACGACACAAAAGAACTTTCATCGCGCCGTGCGGAAATAGACATCATCGCCTCTAAAGAAACGCTGATCACGGTTTCTTATGAAGAGCTGGAGCCAATCCAACAATTTGAGCGGGACCTCGAAACGCGCCTCAAAAAGAAAGAGATCTCCTCTGCGGCTCATCTTCTGTACCATCTGTTAAGCGGCGTAAACGATTATTCCGTCCGCCAGCTAAAACACGTCGAAAAAAAGGTGAATTATGTAGGGGAAAAATTATTTAAACGCCAAGATCGCAAACTGCTCGAGGAAATTTCTTACATCAAGCGCGATCTACTGGAATTCTCGATTGTCGCGGTGCCACAACGGTCTACGCTTGAATCCTTGCTCCAAGTAGCGAGTGATTTTTGGGGGCCGAGATTCCGTCCGTATTTTTTGGATCTGGTCGGAGATTTTTCCAAGATCCACTACCTTCTTGAAAATCTGAAGACGACCATTGAGTCCTACAGCGAGACGGTATCCCAGATTTTCGGATTTAAAACGTCCGAAATTATCCGCCGCTTTTCCATTTTGGGATTCCTTACGTTCCCCCTAATCCTCTATGCCACCATCGCCCTCCAGCCGAAAGTTGAGGCGGGGATCATCAACACCGCGAACGATTTTTGGATTCAATTCGGCGTTATCGCGGTTATCATCGTGACCGCCGCTTTCTTCTTTCGAAAAAAGGGGTGGCTCTAATCTATGCGGATCTATAACACGCTTTCGGGAGAAAAGGACGAACTTGAGCGGCCGAAAGGTGCGCTCAAGCTTTTTGTCTGCGGTCCTACCGTCTATGACTATATCCACCTAGGGAACGCGCTCACCTATGTTTCCTTTGATCTTTTTGCTCGCTATCTGAAATCCCAGGGATTCAGGGTTTTTTTTCTCGAAAACATAACCGATATCGATGATAAAATAATCCAAAAAGCCGAAGAAGAAAAGAAAACTCCAAGTGCAATCGCCGATTTTTACCGTAGAGAATTTCTAAAAGACGTGAAAGCGTTGGGCATCGACACCGTGACTCGTTATGCGTCTGCAACGGATTTTATTCCGGAAATCGTAAAACAAGTAAACGTTCTTTTAAAAAAGGGTTTTTCCTATAAAATCGAAGGCGACGGATACTATTTCGATATCTCGAAATTCTCTGACTACGGAAAACTTTCCAAGCGAACGGTTGCCCAAGCGGAGGATGGAGTTTCGCGCATTGACGAGAGTGTTCGAAAAAAAAATAAGGGTGATTTTTGCGTCTGGAAATTTTATTCTGAAGATCCCGCGGAACCGTATTGGGAAACAGAGATCGGGCGTGGCCGGCCGGGCTGGCACATTGAAGACACTGCAATCACCGAGAAATTCTTCGGCCCCCAATATGACATCCACGGCGGCGGAATTGATCTAAAGTTTCCGCATCATGAGGCGGAAATCGCCCAGCAGGAAGCTGCTTCGGGGAAAATTCCTTTTGTAAAGATCTGGATGCATGGGGGGCTTCTAAACGTGGAGGGGAAAAAAATGTCAAAAAGTCTAGGCAATTTTATAACCGCTCGGGATTTTCTGAAAAAATATCCTCCGCAGCTTTTCCGCTGGATGGTTTTGAACCACCACTACCGGTCGCCACTGAACTACACGCTGGAGCTGGTTGAACAGGCAAAACAAAACATTGAAACCATAAAAACATTTTTGGAAAAACTGGTCTTTGTAGAAAAAAAATCCCGCGCTTCTAAAATCTCGGAAGTCGCGAAACTCACAAAAAAAGCGCAGACGGAAATAGACGGCGCGCTGGACGACGACTTCAATACTCCGGTAGCGATTGCGGCATTTTTTGAATTTATGGGAGAAATCGAGAAGCGCATTTGGAATCTTTCCTCTTCCGACGCCAAACTAGCGGTTTCTTTTTCCTTACAAAACTTCGAGAATCTTGGATTTTCTTTCTCCGGCTCAAAAATTCCCCTCAAAATACGTCTTCTTACACAGAAACGCGAGTTATCAAGAGCCCGTAAACAGTTTGTTCAATCTGATGACTTGAGAAAAGAAATCCATCGTTTAGGATACATTCTAGAAGACACGCCCTACGGACCTTTCGTGCGGAAAGAAATAAAATAAACGGCGCGCGCTTCCTGGAATCTATGCCGAAATTATCACTTAAAGTCCCTCCTCATGATTTGGAGGCAGAGCGTTCCGTGTTGGGCGCTTTGATGCTCGACAAAAACGCCGTCGTCCGCGTGGCGGATATTCTGCATCCCACGGATTTTTATCATCCCCAGCATCAGATTATCTACGAAGCAATTTTGGATCTTTTCGAGCGCAGTGAACCCATCGATGTACTAACGGTCACACAAAAACTGAAGGGGGGTAAGAAACTAAAAGAGATCGGCGGCGGAGATTATTTGGCAGAAATTATTTCCAGCGTTCCGACGTCTGCACACGTGGAACATTATGCGACGATTGTGAAAGAAAAGCGCGTACGCCGAGAATTATTGCACGCAGCGTCCGAAATTAACGAAGACGCTTTTGACGCGGACGACTTCGAAGAATTGTTGGACGGAGTAGAACATAAAATTTTCACTATTTCCCAACGCTCGCGCCCGCAACGGTTCACCGCCATCAAACAAGAACTCGGCGCCGCCTATGAGCGCTTCGAAAAACTCCACCACGGAGAAAAAAATGTCTTGCGCGGCGTTCCCACCTATTTTACAAAACTCGACCAGATGCTCTCGGGTCTGCAACACTCCGATATGATCATCGTGGGCGCGCGCCCCTCGGTAGGAAAAACTTCGCTGGTTCTTGATATCGCCCGCGAAGTGGGACTCCACGGAAAAACAGTCGGGTTTTTTTCGCTCGAAATGTCCAAAGATCAGGTGGTGGATCGTTTGATCGCCGGACAAGCCCAAGTGTCCCTGTGGCGCATGCGTTCCGGACAGCTCCGTGATGAGTTGGAATTCCAGCTAGTACAGCAAGCACTGGACCAGCTTTCGAAGGCCTCAATTTTCATCGACGATACGCCCTCTATGAACATCCTTCAGATCCGTTCCATGGCGCGGCGCCTTCAAATGGAACACGGACTTGATCTCTTGATTATCGACTATCTGCAGCTCATCCAACCGCGAACCTCAAGCGACAACGTGGTTCAGCAAATCACGGAAATATCGCGCGGCATCAAAACGATTGCCCGTGAGCTTGCCGTGCCGGTTTTGATTGTGTCCCAGCTCTCGCGCGAAATGGAACGCCGCGAAGTAAAAATACCAAAGCTTTCCGACCTGCGGGATAGCGGATCGTTGGAACAAGATGCGGATGTAGTAATCTTCATCGCGCGCAAAGATAACCCGGAAGGGCTCCCTGAAAACAATATTATGAACATTATCATCGCGAAACACCGCAACGGTCCCGTGGGATCCATTGAACTCCGTTTTGACAGCGATAAAACCAGTTTCAAAAATATCGACACCCTGCACTCGGCTCCCGAAGCAGAAATCGGAATGTCATGACACCGGACCCCATCAAAAAATTTATTGAAGTATTTTCCCGCCTGCCCGCGATCGGACCCCGGCTTGCAACCCGCCTTGCGTTCCATCTGACAACACTTGATCGCCAGGAACTCCACGCACTCGCGGTTGCTGTGAATAATCTGAAGGGTCTCACGCGGTGTGAGCGCTGTTTTTTTCTGAAAAGCGGAACGCAGAAACCATGTTCGTTTTGCGCCGACACGACGCGCGACGCAATGCTTATCGCCATCGTGGAAAAAGATACGGATATACTCGCACTTGAAACTACCGGCCGCTTTAAGGGTCAGTATTTGGTACTCGGAGAGCTTCCGGAACGAGGCGTGCTTGAGAGTTCCCATAAACTCCGTTTGCGGGCGCTGAAAGATCGAATTCAAAAAGAATTAAAGGGGAAGGCAAAAGAAATCATTGTGGCGGTAAATCCGACAACCTTTGGTGATTTTGTCGTAGACACCGTCGGCCAGGAATTTAAAACTCTTGCGGAGCGTGTAACCAGACTCGGACGTGGTATCCCCACGGGTGGAGAAATCGAATTTGCAGACGAAGAAACTCTGCGATCCGCATTAGAACGAAGAAACTAAGTGATTGACACTAGAAAATAAAATAAGCGACTCCTTGGGGGTCGCTTATTAAATTTTTGTAATCTCAACTTCGGAAAAATCCTGGCGGTGGGTATTGAATTTGCGATAGCGGGTTTTGGGGTGATAGCGAAACACGATTTTTTTGGGCGTGCGTGCATTTTTCAAAATCTTTGCTTCAACTTTTGCACCTGCAACATATGGCGTTCCCACGGTCACTTTTTCCCCGTCCGCAACCAACAGCACCTTATCGAAAACAACGGAAGAGCCCTCCGCTACCGGGAGTCTCTCTGCTAAAATCCGTTCCACCGGAAGTTTGGTTCCTTTTGAAACCTTATATTGTTTTCCGCCCGTCTCAATAACTGCAAATTGCATAACAAAATAGAGTGTATCAGGGAAAATCTTTTTTGCAAGCCAAACAAAAACCGCCCCTTTGCCCTTCGCCAACCGGCGAAAAAGAGGAGCGGTTTTTTGCTTCAAATCTAAAAGTTTAGTGTTGTTCCATTCTGTCTTTCATGCGACCGATAAGCGTGCCGGCGTAATCCTTGCCGCCCAAACCAAACGCAATACCGCCCGCAATCGCGAACATCGCGACAAACCCCGTCACTAAGGACTGGATAATCGCCACCGCAACGCCGAGCTGCGTAAGCATCGCAAGGAAACCAAAGACCACCACTGACCACCACGTGACCGATCCCAAGAAATGCGCTCCGTGAAACTTTGTGCTTTTAACCGACGCCTGAACCAGGCGCTTCAAAAAGTTCGCGAATACGAATGCCGCGAGCATAATGAGCACCGCTACAATCACATTCGGGATATAGATAAGCACTTCTTTAAGGAATGTTGAAAGCGAGTAGAACCCTAAAATGTCCGTCGCCGCAAGAAGGAAGACTACCACCAGAAACCAATAAACAATTCTTCCAAAAAACTTGCCGCTGTTCAGATTCAGGCCCGCGCGATCAAAATATTCCTTTAGCCCTAAACTCATAAGCCCCTTGTCGAGTTTGATCAACGTGATCACTTTCTCTACAAGCGTCGCAAGCCCGCTCGCTACGATAAGACCCACAATAAGGACAATGAGCGCCCCAATAATGTTCCCGAGCGTCATAAAAAACCCTGTCCAGAGATTCTGGAGTGATGAAACCACTACCTGTGTCCAATCTTGAATAAGCATGTTGAAATGATAAGCTGATTGAATTCTCGACCTTTTTAGGTGATTCCATTATACCACACGCTTTTCATGAAACCAAAAAACAACCTCCCTCTGTACACCAGCACCTTTGTTTTGCTGTTTTTGCACTTTGGTGGAGTCATTTTTCACTGGTATAACACTTTTTATTCCTTTGATAAAATTGTCCACGTGGCCGGTGGATTCTGGATAGCTCAAATTATCCTTTTATTGTCCACAAAACACCAAACCGTTGCCTTCCCGAAAGATAAATTTATGAGGGCGTGTATCCTACTTATCAGTATGGCGGTGCTGGTGGGAGTTTTTTGGGAATTTTTTGAAGTCTTCGTTGGTAAAATAAGCATACTCCGGTACGGTACGGGCATAGAAAATCACCTCGCGCCCACCGATACCGCTTTTGATCTTTTTTTTGATTTTCTAGGGGCCACGCTTGCCGCCATCATCTTTCTTCCAAAAAAGAACGGCTCAACTAGTTCGTCTGGAGAATAATCGCGCCTGTGGACGAGGTGTAATCAATACTCGAGGAGGTAGCGAATGTGCTGGTCGTACCCGTTACCACCTGTTCCCCCACTGGACCGGTGGACCAATCCGTCTGTGTATACACATTGTTCAGAAAACGGGAAAGATAGATCGTCTGCGAAGACGAGTCCGAGGTCCCTTCAAGATCCGTCCAACTCACCGTGATAATTGCTTTAAGTGTTGAGGGATCATAATATCCGCCGCTTGTCACAATATCTCCCGTTGAAGTTGAGCGATAAATGGGGCTAAGAGAAAACGAATGGGTGTAGGTGATGTTATTTAAAGGTGTTGTCGCGGTTCCCGCCGAACCATACACAATCCACTTCCCCGCGCTCGTTGTCGTAAAATACGCCGTGCTTGTCGCAAGGCCGCTAATATTATGCCAATCCTCGCGCGCGATAGCGCGGAGCGCTTCAAGTTCTTCTTTCGCCAAAAATGCTCCCGCCCCTGCAGCACGCGTCTGGGGTACCGCCCGCAAAGATATCGAGGAAATGGAAGCTACGGATAGGCTGACGAGCACTAAAATAAGTGATGCGATAAGGATTTCCACAAGCACTTGACCGTTTTTTTTGTTTCCCATACCCTTTTCAATCTATACTACCACACATAGAATTATCCACACATTCCTTTTCTATTCTCAAAGAATGGAGCTATACTAAATGCATCATTACAAGGTCGATTTAACTTTTCCTTTATTGATCATGTTAAAAACACAAGAAAAGAGGGGGTTTACGCTTATTGAGCTGATTATTTCCATCGCGATTTTGGCAATTTTAGTCGCGGTTCTGGTAGTCGCAATCAACCCCGCTGAACAGCTGGCACGCTCCCGAGACGCAAAACGCGTTGCAGACCTTGATGCATTGAAATCTGCTTTAAACTTGTATCTTGCGACCGCCACGACAACCGTAAACTTGGATGGACAGGGAACCGCGAATACGCTCTGTTCCGGTGGAGGCGGGGCCGACACTATTTTCTTTAATAGCACAGCCGGAGCGACAACCAGCGGTGCATATGACGTGGGTCATACGTGGGTTGCGAAATCAGCAAGCTCGGGCCAGGCTATCGGAGCGTCGGGCTGGTTACCGGCACGTTTTGATTGGACGCCCGGAGGTTCTCCGATCTCCAACCTTCCGCTTGATCCAACAACTCCGGGAGGAGATTCCACCTATTTCTATTCCTATGCGTGTGAATCAACCAACAAACAATTTAAGTTGACCGCAAGACTCGAAAGCACTTATTTTGCGAGCGATCTGAACCTTGATGGAAATGACGGCGGAGCAACCTCCTCACTTTACGAAGTGGGAAGCAATCTTACGACGCTCTAACCATTTGGACGGCGTGTTTGTTCTGAAAAACCCCCACCTGTGGGGGTTTTTGTTTTCGTAAAATGCTAAAATAAACACATATGGCAATCACGCTCGGAAAGATAACAGATCTACTTGTAAAAGAGGGGGTGGTAAAAAAGGAAGAGGTTGCGACATTAGAAGAAGAAGCGAAACAGTTGGGCGCGACATTTTCGCGGTACTTAATCTCGCAGGGACGGCTTACCGAAAAACGGCTGAATGAAATCATCAGTACGTTTTTGAATGTCCCTATTTTTGACATTAAGGAGCGAGCACTGAAGCCGGAATTTGTGGAACTGCTTCCGGAAGCGATCGCGCGCCAGCGTCAACTGCTTATTGTAGACGCCGATCAGAAGAAAAAAACGTACTCGGTCGCGATGACGGACCCCACGGACATCGACACTCTTACCTTTCTTGCAGAATACCTGAACGGAACGATTGACCCTTACCTCATTTCGTCCGAGGATCTGCGATTCGGGTTTCGTATTTACAAAAAAAAGTCCTCCGCCGAATTCCAAAAAATCATCAATGAGCGCATCAAAGAGCTCCGCACAACACTGAAGCGCGGTGCGGAAGGGAACATCCTCGAAAATGTTCCGCTGGTTCAACTTTTTGACGCGGTCATGGATTATGCGGCTATTTTGGATGCCTCGGATATTTATTTTCAGCCCGAAGAAGAACTCTTAAGAATCCGCTTCCGTGTGGATGGACTCTTGCGGGATATTTTTATAACGGATAAGGCGATTAACGACGGAATTATTGCGCGCGCCAAGACACTTTCGGCACTGCGTATTGACGAACACGTGAAACCCCAGGACGGACGCTTCCGGTTCCGAACGAGCGATACCGATCTGGATATCCGCGTTGCCATCATGCCGACATTTTTTGGCGAGAAACTGACACTCCGCCTTTTGGCGGGATCGCAATCGTTCCTCACCTTTGAAGAATTGGGTGTGAGCGATGTGATGGCTCAAAAACTCTATCAGACCGTCAAGCGCCCCTACGGAATGCTCTTGAGCGCCGGTCCTACCGGCTCCGGAAAGACGACAACTATTTACAGTATTCTGACTCTTCTGAACCGACCCGAGGTTCATATCGCAACCATCGAAGATCCTATTGAATACATGATTCCGAACGTAAGCCAAACACAGGTGAATGTACAGGCAAATATTACGTTTGCGTCCGGGCTCCGCGCGCTCCTACGCCACAGTCCCGACGTTATTTTGATCGGTGAAACGCGCGACGCGGAAACGGCCTCTATTTCAATTAATGCGGCGCTGACCGGCCATCTTTTGATTTCGAGCATCCACACCAATAATGCCCCGAGCGCGGTGGTGCGACTCCTGGACCTTGGCATTCCGTCTTTCCTTATAGCATCTACTTTGAACGCGGTGGTGGCACAACGCCTGGGAAGAAAAATCTGCCAGAACTGCATTGAGTCGTATCCCACGCCTCCCAGCATCGCGAAACAGATACAAGAAGAGTTTGCGCGAGCGGGTAAAAAGAATCCGCCTCCCAAAAAACTCTACCGCGGAAAAGGATGCACAATCTGCGATAACACGGGGTACAAGGGTCGCACTGGTATTTTCGAAATTTTGGTCGTGAGCGAGAAAATTCGCGACATCATCGCAGGAACCCATTTCACGCTCGACTCGCTTTCGGAAATGGCACGCGCGGAAGGAATGACCACGATGTTTGAAGACGGACTCGAAAAAGTGGAGCGCGGCGTTACCACTATTGAAGAACTATTCCGCATCATGAGCGCGGAATAATAACTCATGGCACGCTTTTCTTACGTCGCTCAAAATTCTGAAAATGAAATTAGCAAGGGAGTGATTGAGGCTCCCACGCACAGTGAAGCTGTACGTGTTTTGGTACGCAAGGGCCTTTCCCCTATTAAACTGGAGGTGTTTAAGGACGCGGGTGAAAAAAATAAAACGCTCCCCATTACTATTTCATTCCGGAAAAATCTGACGCTCTTTGACCAAATCAATATCCTGCGCCACCTAGGAACAATCCTGAACACCGGCACTGATCTTCTCTCGGGTCTCGATATCATCGCGAAAGACGCTATCAACCCATTGGTACAGAAAATACTTTACGATGTAAAAGAGCGCGTGGGACGCGGTGAGCGTTTTTCTGACGCGATCGAAAAATGGAAGAGCCAGTTCAGCCCCATTTTTGTAAGTCTTGTACGCGCCGGAGAATCATCTGGAACGCTTCCAAAAACGCTGATTAGCTACGCGCAAGAACTCCGAAAAGACTATTCGTTTTTCAGAAAACTTCGGAGCGCGGTAACTTATCCGGTTATTCTGGTGGTCGCGGTTGTTGCAATGATTCTTATTCTTATCTCTATTGTTGTGCCGCGTTTAAAACAGCTTTTTTCCACTACGCGCGCCGCACCTCCCTTTTATACGAAATTTTTTATCGCTGTATCGGATTTTTGGCTCGCTCATCTATGGACGATCCTGGGAATTTTGGCAATTTGCGCGGTCGCGTTGATGATTGCGTTTCGTAAAAAAACGCTTCGTGAGAAATTAATGGAAATTCTTTGGTATTTCCCGGTCCTAAAAAAAATAAACAGGAATCTTATTCTTTCCCGATTCACTAAAACGATTGCGAACCTGATTGATGCGGGATTTTCTCTAAAAGAAGCTCTCCACACAACCGAAGAAGTAGTGGGACCGAAACACAGAAAAGCGCTCAAAGAAATTGCGGAAGCAAAACTAGCAAAAGGTGTGGAATTTTCTGAGGCACTAAAATCCTACGAAGATCTTTTTCCGCGTATTTTAGTGAGCGTGATAGCAACCGGCGAAAAAAGTGGACAGCTTTCTTCCGTGCTTCTCCAGATGGGCGAGTTCTATGAGGAAGAAGTTTTGTATTCATTAGAACTCTTCTTGACGCTCATTGAACCATTGCTTCTTGTCTTTGTGGGTCTGGTTGTGGGGCTAATGGCTGCATCTATTATTTCTCCGATTTACAGCTTAATCGGCCACTTCTAACGTTACTCCACTGAAACTTTCCCTTCTGCCGAGACGGAAACGGTTTTTGTTTTAGAGGCATCCGTGGCAAGTTTAAACTGCACCGATGTGCCGGTTGCAATCGTTCCGCTCAATTTTGTAAATAGGATCTCCGTGCTGCTCCCCTGCGAGAGCGTCGCGTAACGCACCAACGTTCCAAGATTAAAAACGGTGCTTGATGCACTTACATAAGTGGATCCTGGGAAAATCGCATAAAAAGGTGTTGTAGTGGCATTCTCAAAATGAACACCCCAAGCCAAACCGTCGACGCCAGCAAAGGCGCGACCGCGTGCTTCTCGCACTCTGGTTGCCACTCCCTGCGCTTCCGACTCAAGAGAACCGATTTCCTGATTTTTGAACATCAGAAGAGCAGCACTCCCCGCAATGCCGAGAAACAGCACAACAATAATAAGCTCGATGAGCGAAAAACCCGCTTTCTGATTGCGCGTGTGCATATTAATCCTGAACTTTTTCAATTTGGAAGGCGGGGAGCTGATGTGCGGGCGCTTTCGGCACCCGAAACGCCATGAGTCCCTCCCGCACGACAAACTGCACAAGGAACGCCGCACATACCACAAGAATAATCACGTACACAAGTGCCGCGGCTCCTAAATAAGATTCGAAATTTTTTGATTTATAAAAACGTTGCAACATAACCATTATTCTCCCCGCGTAAAGATAGTACCTGAAAATGCCATCCGAAAATTTCCTCCCGATGGGGCAAACGACCATTGCCGAATCTGGATCGTGGTCTCCAATCCTTCCACCGCAATAAGAAAATTACTAAGCGCAGTGATGTTTCCTTCCGCTTTGGCGGAAAATTCGAATCCCCCACCTCCGGGGACAACCCCCGGGAGTTCAACACCCAGAGAAATTTCAAGCGGAAACCCGTACTGGAGCGCCAACGCCCGCACTAAAGGAAAAATCTTCGTGGGCACGTCAATGGAAAGAGGGAGGGATTTTTCGAGCTCGCCGCGCAGAGCGTTCGCAATCGGACGTTTTTTATTCAACTCCGCAATCTCGTCGAATTGTTCTAAAACGCGGGCGAATTCACCTTTCGCATTATCCGCCTGTGCCACTTCTTTTTTGATCAGCAAAGAAAGCACAACAAGCGCGACCGCAGAGAGCGTCAGAATCATTCCGAAGATCACCAGCGTAAATCCAACGCCTTGTCCGAATTTTTGTGTTCCTGGCTGTTCCGGCTTCGGTATGGTTTCTGTTTTTTTTATATTTTTTTCGTTTTCCATAGGCGATTAAAGGCGTAATAATGCATTAAGAGTAAGGTTTTTTTCGGGTGCCAAGTCTGTGAGCGGGATAGAGACCTCCGTGACAATCTTTTGTGATTCCATGCGCCGCTTGAACTCCAAGATAGAATCGCGCGAAGCGGCGGTAAACACGCCTGCGATACCCTCATTCGCGGAAGAAAGACTGGTTATTCCCACTCCCGTTTCGGCGGCAATCTTAGCAATCGCTCCGATCCGCTTCCCCGCGACGGTCTGAAGATTTTTTGCTGCTCGAAACGCATCCACTAGCGCGTTAAATTTTTGCGCCTCATCGATCACTGGTTGGGACTGTGGAACCAATCGTTCAAAAATAGCACTTTGATTTCGAATATCGCGATTTAATGTGGCATTTTGATATTTTAAAAACGCAAACATGCCCGCAAATGCCAGCAAAAAGGAAAATGTATAGACAAAGAGAATTTTTATCCAGAGATTCAGCGTACGCAGAGAAAGGTTTTCCTGATATCGCCCTCCGAACTCCGACGGAATGAGATTAATCGAAATGTCCGCCGCCGCATAAGGCCGGAATGCGGCGCCATGGGCGATTAAAAGACGAGGATCGGAATACGCGGGCCGCGAATCCGGAAGAAACGGTTGTGTCGGAATACCGGTAATGGTACGAATAGAAGAGATAACACCCTCGCGGTTCACGCGGTCAAAAACAAAAATGCGCTCGATAGAAAATTTCAGGTTCGACTCAACAAAACTGGTGAGCTGGCGAATTTTTCCTTCCAACACTTTAGTGGCTTCTTCTTCGCCCGCGACCGGATGCAAAAAATGTGCCACAACCACACCCTTAAAAAACACAGCGAACTCGATTCCGTCTTCGTCAATTAAGGCGAAAATAAACGATGGCACACTTGCCTGATCCACAAACTTCGCAAGACTCAAAATGTGGAACTCTATTGCCCCCACTCTCCATCGCTCACCGGAAGTAATCTGTAGGTAATTCCGGATGGTTTTCTTGTTCACCGCTACGATAAAAACAATATGTTCCTCTTTCTCCGGAATATAAGTTGATGTCCAATCGATATGGGCGTCTTCGATCGGCCACGGAAGAGAAGCTTCGGCTTTTAGCATGACGGCATTTTTAAGTTCTTCCGCATCCATTTCCGGGAACACTACCGTTTCGGTGTACATCTTGTGGGAAGGAATCGAAAGAACGAATACCGGCTCCACGGTAAATTTAAAATGTCGGGCGGGAACGGTTCCTAAGAGCGCTTTAATACCCGTCCGTACCGGAACAGGGTCCGAAATTTCTCCGTGCTCGATGGATGCCTCCGGGACGTCGTAGATACCCGAAGAGAGGACGGAAATTTTATCGCCGTGCCGAAGCGTTGCAACACCCGCAATGTGCTTGTCCTGAATATCCAACCCCACCAACACAAATTTGGGAAACACCAACCGTGAAATTTTTCTTAGTATTTTTTCAAGCGCTTCTTTCATGTCTACTGGTTGTTTTTTGAAATAGTTGTGATGACCCCATTGCTATCGATTGTTATGGACGCACGCAACGAACGTTTAATCGTCCCCAAGGGTTTCGCTACGGTAGAGGTTGCCACCACAACAACCGGGTTTCCCTGCGTTACCGAGATATCGGTCGTGGAACCGTCCGACTCTGTAAGCGTATAACTTCCAGCGTAATCTTTATTACGCGCGAGCTTCAGTGTTGCGTCTTGTATACCCGTTTCCGCAAGCGCCTGTGCTACTTCTGCCGTTCGTTCTGAAAATCCTGTAAATACCGAGGTGCCGCTTTGGATGCCCATTAAGATGCTTACGCTCAAAAGAAAAAGCGTGATAACAAGAACGGTGGCAAGCGATACGATGCCGCGATTCTTCATAGGGAAAGCGCTGCTGTCTCCAATGTGTAGAGCGATTTTGTATCAGCGGCGCTCCCTTCATTATACCCTCCCGTGATGCGGATTTGAACGGATGAGGTCGCAGTTCCTTGGGAACTGGTGTTGTTAAGTTTTGTAAAAGAAAGTGCGGTTACATAAATTGTGGAAGGAGTGACGGCGACAGCTGTACCGGTCCCTTCCTGCATCATCAGAGCTCCGCTTGCAAGCGAAAACACCGTGGGATTTTTGGTACTGTCGGACATCTTAAGATTCAGCGTCGTCGAGGCACCGTTGATATCCGTCGCCGTATAAACCTTATCAACCATCTGTTGTAATGCCTGCTGCACTCCGCTTTGCGCTTCCGTTAACCGATTGGTGGTGTCTTTGGTGCGAAGCGCAAAATCGAACACGGTGGCGCCGAGGGTCGCGACAATCGCAAAGATGACGATATAAATCATCATTTCAATCAGCGTAAATCCCGATCGCTTATTTTGCATAATTTAAAATAATATCCGTGACCGTGGGTGTTGTGGAACTGCTTGTGGTCTCTAAAAACACCTTGTACCGAATATACCGCTTGTTCTGCTGACACACTGCTTTTAGTTCCACCGCGGTGTTGGGTTCGCTGGTGCCGGTCGGCGGATAATAGGAATTCGAATCGCAGGCGACGGATGGGTTATTCGAACCTGATCCATTCCATGCGGTATAGGTCCACGGACTCGATGTGGTATCCGACCCCGCAAACTGGAATTTTACCGTTGTGTTGGTTGGGCGCGTCCCCTGCCAGGTAATGGAGTTCGGCGCCGTGCCGCTTGCCACCGCCGTATCGTAAATAACGGAGGTGAGTGATGAAGAAGTGGCGTACCCCTGCGAAACCGTTAATGTCGTCACGCTTGCCGCGGTGCTGGTGGGACCATTTCCGTAACTATTCACTCCCATCACTTTATACCAGTAGGTTGTGCTTTGGGTAAGCCCCGTATCGGTGGAAGATGTAATCGTGGTCGAGGCCACTAGAACATAGATTCCTCCGGAGCTTGTTGAACGGAAAAGATTGTACGAAGTCGTGCTGGATGCCGCGGTCCAGTTTACCACCACGGAAACGCCCGTTACATACGGAAATGTTGGCGTTCCCGGAGTTCCCGGAAGCGGCCAGATCCAACAACTATTCCCTCCGCTATCCAAAGAATCATCTGTCACGGAGATACTTCCGCTTCCGCACGCGTCTGAATCTTTAACGTCCGTCGACGAAACAATTTTGGCGCCCGCAACCGTTAACAACCACGGTGATCCCGCAGAAGAACTCCTTACCCCAACCCGCGATGTGGTCGCCTGTCCGTTCCAATTTAAGCTATTAAAAGTGTACGTACTACCCGCGTTGAAACGCACGGTGGTAGATGCGGTCACAATCGTGGATGTCGCAACGGTCGTTGCGTCAGCCGTCAAGCGGATTGCCGGAGCCGCAAGTGTTCCGGAATTGTTCGAAAATGCAAGATGATTGAACGCGGAAGTTCCTACCTCCATCGGTCCCATGCTCCCTGTAAGCGTTTGTGCGGACGTTCCGTTGAATGTCACCTGCCCGCTATTGTGCGTAAAGGTGCCATTATTCGTGTAATTACCTCCTATTGAAATAGTCCTGACAGCGTTCGCCTTGAATGTGGAACTTGTGGCGATAAGCATCGCGCCCGTCACACTGATCGTTGTATTATTCGGACTTGCGTCTACTACTCCCGTATGCGTTCCGTCTCCTGCCGTAAGTTGCCCCCCGACAATAAAAGTACCAGCCGCAAATTGATGCGCGGAAGTACTGCTCGGCATAACATCTAGATTGTAATAGGTAGCGACGGTAATCGTTGTGACAGCAGCGCCGTTATATTTTACCTTTCCTGTACCTGCGGAAAACGCCAAACTCACGGGCGATTCGTTGATCACAAAAGGTGTGCCGCTTGAAGCAAAGGTAATAGTGTAGCTCGATCCAGCAAGCGTATTAGTGCCGTTTGAAGAATCATTGATAGTGAGAATGTTGTTGACCGTCGTGTCGCCGGAAAATGTATATGTGGTCGTGGCGGTCGACGTTCCGACCTGTAAATTGTAGTAGGGGTTTGCTGTAACCATCGTGCTTGTCGTTTGGCCTGCATATACAACCGTGCTCGTGCCCGCTTGGAACGTGATTGTGTCCGATACAACCATCGGCGTCCCCGTACCAGAAAATTGTATTGTGCGGCCGCGTGCGTAAATATCGGCGCTCGGATTCATCGTCCATACTTTTTTCACGACAAGATTTCCAGTCCCGCCGCTTCCAAGATATAACCTACTCCCTGCTTCATGATTGCCTCCGCAACTGGCACACGTGGTAGTTAAATTATTGAACGTCCAATCATTCGAGCCGCTTGTGGTGCCGAGTGTTCCACCCGTGGTATAAAACGTTACCGTGTGATCTACATTGGTTAAATTCACCGTACCACAGGTAGCTCCACAGGTGATAGAACTGGTTGTGGCATTCCCTATTAATTGAATATTCGCGCTTCCGTTTGAATTATCCAGCGTCCCATTCGCGACCAGAAGCGAATCAATCACTGCGGTCGAAGTTGCAAAGCTCCATCCGCCCCCCGACCCGTTGAACACCACGGTTGGAAGACTTACTTGAAAGCCCGCCGCAAGCGCTCCCGCGTTGATCATGTGCCCTGTTGAGGTGGCACCAAACGTCACGGTGCCGGTGCTCGCGCCTCCCTGTCCGTTGTTCAAATAATCGCTATTGAACGCAAAGGTTCCTCCTCCCGCAAAGGTAGCGGTTCCGGTTGCCACTGTAAAAAGATTATTGACGGTGGAAGGACTTTGAAGCGCGAATACTTCGCTTGCATTATTCAGCGTCAGTTTATAATAGGTGGTTGAAGCCACTAATGTATTCCCCACAGTATAATTTCCGGTAAATTGTACGGTGGAGGTCACAGCATTAAAAGTTCCGGAGAGTAAAAATGGCGTGGCTACATTCCCGACATTCGAGAGCGTCCATGTCTTTCCGCCCGCCGAAAACGTATGCCCCGCAGAAACAGTAAGCACACCGCTCACTGTCATCGCGCCCGCGCCTGTTGATGTGGTCGTCTGCGAGGAACCGTTTACGGTAAGGCTGGAAAAAGTCCAGTTGGTTGCACCACCTAAACTTCCGGCGCCGCTGATCGTTGCTGTCCCCCCCGTAAGTGTGACAGTTCCTGCACCGGTGATATCGCCTCCATTCACGGTAAAATTTGAGGTCCCCGCAAGCGTTCCGGCCGTCACGGTAACATCATTTGAAACCGTTGCGGCACCTCCCAGCGTGTACGTTGCGGTACCGTTGGTGTCCAAATTCCAATAGGTTGCGGCAGTGATCGTTGTTGCGGAAGATCCACGATAACTGAACGTAGAACTTCCGGGAGTTGACGTCGCTCCGGTCGGGGCAATCACAAACGGCGTTCCTGACCCCAATAAATAAATTGATCCCGTTCCGCCATTTAACGTATTGGTGCCGGTCGTGGAGCTTGCAACGGTTATCGTGTTTTGGATGGTAGAATATCCGCCGGTTCCAACTCGCAACGTATAGGTAGTACTTCCGGTAGATGTTCCTACAAAAAGATCCCAATAGGTTGCGGCACCGATATTCGTACTGGTAGTGATTCCGATGTAGCGGACGGTGCTGCTTGCCGCATTAAAGACTCCGGGGTTTGGAATCTCTCCACCCGGATATCCCTGGACCACGAAGGGAGACCCCGTGCCGGTTACGGTAATCGTCTTCGTAGAAGTCGCACTTAACGTTGCGCTTCCGCCGCCTCCGCTTGTCATGGTGATACTCGTCGCTACGATATCGCTATTCAATTGAACCGTATAGGGAGTGGATCCGTTTGTATTAATACTGATAATCCCTAAATCTTGGAGCGCCGGATTGCTGTCTTGTAATGTTTTGGTACCGCCTGGACTTAAGGTGATCGTCCCGGTTCCTTTTGTGTAGGTGAGTTGGTTGGTTCCACAAACACTCGTACAATCTCCGACGATAAAATTCCCCTTCACCGTGATGCTCGGATTATACGATGATGCGTCTACAGTTGCCGCGGCATCACGAAATAATCTAAAATCACCGTTCACTGTAATTGTCTGGCCCGTTGTTGTAGCTAAATAATAAATATTTGTACTCTGGGGTTTTAAAGACAAATTAAAATAACTTGTCGCGGGGATATCCGTAGAACCATTTCCGCTAAAAGCAACGGTGCCTGTTGTTGATGGAAGAGCCCCATAGCTTGTGATCTGAAGGGGCGTACTAATAATTCTTCCAATCCCCGAAATCGTAAGTGTATAAGGCCCGGGTGAAAATGTATCAGTCGCACTTGAACCGGAGTTCCCAATTGTGACTCGATTTGTAACCGTTGTATCGCCTCCCAAGGTATATGTAACCGCTGAAGCATCTGCGCTTACACCAACTTGGAGGCCGTAATAAGCATCCGAAACAGCGATTGTGGTGGCGGTTGTCGCTGTATAACTGACAGTCCCTGTTCCTCCACTTAGTGTTCCCTTGCTTGTAATTACAAAAGGCGTCCCCGAACTCGAAAGTGTAAGCGTGGCAATACTTAAGGCAAGCGTATCGGAGTTTCCCGAACCGGCATTCCCAACCGTCACGACACCTGCGGCAGTTGCGTTCCCGCCTAACGTAAAAGTGACCGCCGACGAGTCAGCTGTCGTCCCAACTCCAAAATTATAGTACGCGACCGCGGCAAGCGTGACAGAAGACGTGGCGGTGTAGTTAATCGTACTGGTACCGATTGTGAACGTGCCCGAAACACAAAATGGTATCACGGTGTTCAATGCGCCCGTGCACGTGGCGGATGTCCCCGGGCGATTGAGTGTTATAGTATTCCCGTCGGGGGTAAACGTTCCAATGACATACAGGGCACCCACGTTCACCGCTCCGCCGGGTTGGAATGTTTTCCCAGAAGCCACAATCACTTTCGCGGATGTTGCATTCAACACCCCTCCTGAAACCGTAAAGGGAATATCCGTATCACTCACACTGTCATACGTTCCGACATTCGCATTAGTGATAGGTCCGGAGTCCTCATGCCGCAAAATCACGCGCCCCCTATAGACATCAATTCCGCTTAAATTCGTTCCTGAATAACGCGTTACGGTCGCGCCCACCCGCGTGGCACTTCCGTTGTCCATATAGACAGTGATCACGGTGCTTGTCGAGGGCTGTGTCATAGTAACGGTGTAGGTTCCTGGTGCTCCCGCGCTTGTAGAAGACGCCACACTCCCCCCTACTACCACTTTAACCGTGGAAGATGTCGCTGTAACCCCTTCGTCTTGATAAATCGTACCCGCAATTGTGATCGAAATCGCCGGTGGCGTGTAGGTAATTGTTGCATACACTTTAGAGAGTTGGACGTAAATTGAGTTCGAGTAAGAGCCACCGTCTCCATCATCGCAGGTTCCGTCGTCCGGGATCGTAAGCCCCACCTCAAGCGTTGAGGTGGTTCCTTTTACATAACTAATGGAGTGCGACTGGGTACTTGATGTAAATGTATCCGTCATCGTGATCGCGCTTCCGAAATCTGTCGAGGCGCCGTCCAAAACCCGGACGGATTTTGCAGTCGGATAAACGCTAATGGTCGGAGCGCTTCCCCCCGCACAAACGGAGTACTCATCAATTGCCGCATTTGCCGAAAACGTAATATCGATCGCGGTAATTGTGGAACCGACCGGAATATTGGTCCAGTCCGTTGTTGATGTAGAGAGTTTAAATGTCTGCCGCGTATTAATGATCTTACTAAAAACCGTAGTCGTATCATTGTTGTCGTTCACTTTTATATAGCAAACATTCGCGCTGCAATCCTTCAGTGGGAGTATCTGGTATGCCCACGATGCCGAGTCGTTGGTACCATCCGCTACAGGATGGATCGCACCCGTTGTTGTTCCGTGCGCAATATACGGAATACCGCCCAAAAAAAGAAAAATGGCGGCGACAAAAAAAAATGTTCTCCGCGTTGAAGTTGCAAGCATTTTAAAGATTATAGCACACTTTTTATCCTTCATTTTTAATGATTTTTGACATTTTGCCAGTGATAGTGGATAATCTCATCAGCTAATTTCAAACTAAATAACTGATGTACCACTAATTAAAGAAAGGGGCGTTTAATATGAAACGCTTTGTTGTTTTTCTTGCTGGTTTGTTTTTCCTTACATCCCTTGTCGCAACCGGCCAATCGTTTGTTCCGACGCAAGGACCGTACGGAAAAGATGTGTTTTCGATTGCTCGCGGAACTGGCGGCCGCATATTTGCAGGAGCGGAAGATAATCTGTACCGTTTCCGCGATACCGCATGGGCCAATGTTCTTGTTTACAATGACCTCCCGGTTATCTCCAACACCAAACCGATGGCAAGTTTGAACGGAGAAGTTATTGTTTATGCAAGTTCTCGGTTCATGTCGTATCGAACTTTATATGTGTCAAAAGATGGCGGTGCCACATGGAATACAGAATTCGCGAGCGGATTCCCGGACGGTCCCCCCCCTTTGACGTGCCTTGCGTTTAACATAGAAGGGCAACTATTTACAGGGACACTAAGACGAGCATTTGCCGATACTGCCGTTGGTGGCGGCATCTGGCGATCACTTGATACTGCGAAGACATGGGAACGAGTCCGTGATACTACAAGCGGTCTAGGGCTTGATACTATTTCCGTCTATTCACTTACGGTTCGTGGAAACACGATCTTTGTGGGTGCGCAAAGCGGGATCTTTCTCTCAACCGATGCCGGCGCTACCTGGACGCATCATTTTTCTGATGTGTTTCCGGGGCATATTTATTCCGTTGCGATTGATAGTTCCGGGGACCTCTTCTTGAGCACGGATTATAATTACGGCAACGGAGAAGATATCTACCGTTCCACCGACAACGGGACAACCTGGACGGGAATGGGACTAGGCGCTCACACGACCGTGCTTGCCGTGCATCCAAATGGCACTGTTTTTGGCGGTTCGCGTGAAAACCTCGGCGTTCTTCGATCCACAAACAATGGCATCACATGGGACGCCTCAAATCCGGCTATCGGGAACACCGCCGCAGGTGTACCAAAAATTGCATCCATCGAATTCGGCGAGGACGGCAGTGTCTATGTAGGCGCTTTGCTCGATGGAGTATTCCGCTCAACGGATAATGGAACGACATGGAAACAGATAGGAATTCCGGCGCAAACCTCTATGGTGGCGATTCCGGACACAGTTGCTCCGCCTCCTCTGATAAGCAAGCTTTTTACGGAATCGGTCTATCTTGATTCCGTTCCAAGCGCACTTCTTGCAGTCGCAAAAGGGTATCCCTATCAATCTGTCGATGGTGTTCGCTGGGAACGGTTTGAACTTCCTGGTTTCTCTGGATTTGTACAAACCGCAATCGTTTCACCAGGAAATTCATTTATGGCAACTCTTGGTGGAGGCATTTTCCGGTCACTGGATGGCGGATACACATGGGAACGATTAATATCTTTCCCAGCGCCAACTCAAAGAATTTATGCCATGGCAATGAGTCATGGGAATAAATTATTTGCAAGCGGTGATTTTGCTGAAGGATTGTATCGTTCTAGTGATTTTGGAAATACGTGGGAACAGGTTTATCCATTAGTTGGATTAATTACTTCACTTGCTACGTCCCCACTCAATGATTCTTTAATCTTCGCTGGGGCGGATGGAGTTCATCGAAGTACCGATGGTGGAACTTCGTGGGAACTGACTGGCCTTTCGGGCATCGGAATCACATCGCTCTCGGTTGACGCGGGTGGCATGGTCTACGCCGGAAATCAGGATGGCATCTATCGCTCAACCAACAACGGTACTACCTGGGAACCCCCAAGTGCGGAGTCGAGAGCACTGCGCGGAGTTCAAGGTGTAGGACCGACGAACGTGCTCTCGATTGCAAGCAAACACGTAAGTGTCTTTGCGGGAACCGAAACGTCGGGACTATATCTTTCCACGGATCAGGGAACTGGATGGGAACCGATTAATGCGGGGCTCACCAGTTCCAAAATCCCTTCCGTTACGATCACGCGACGCGGTTATGTTTTTGCCGCAACTGACAAAGGCGTTTTCCGTTCTCTGTCACCGATTGCGGTAGCAGAGTACACATACGCGCTAACGGACGGATGGAATATGGTTTCACTTCCCGTGCGTCCAGACGATTCCCGGAAGACATCGGTCTTCCCGTCGGCACAGTCCAAAGCGTTTGCCTATGACGGCGGTTATAACACCGAAGACGTTATGCAACGTGGCTCCGGCTATTGGGTAAAACATCCAAGCGCAGGCATTGCTATATTAGGCACTCCGGTGGAACGTGAAACGGTGAGCGTAAGACAGGGCTGGAACATGATCGGCTCAATTACATCGCCTGTTCCCGTTGCAACCATCGGAAGCATCCCCGGTGGACTCGTCGTCTCGAATTTCTATGGGTGGAAGGGTGTCTCTCAAGTCTACGACACAGCAGACACCATCGGCCCCGGAAAAGCGTACTGGGTTAGAGCGTCGGCAAACGGCAAGTTGATACTTGCAAAAACGCCAGCAGCACAACCCTTCGCAATCGTGATTGTGCCCACAGACGAAGCTCCGCCGCCACCTCCGGGATATAACGGAAAAGATATTCCAAAGAGCTTCATGCTTTATGGAAACTATCCAAATCCTTGGAACCCAACAACGGTGATCAAATTTGATCTCCCAGAAAATGCATCCGTGACTTTAAAAGTCTGGAATGTGTTGGGACAGGAAGTTCTGAAGGTGATGGACCATGTTCCGTATGAAGCGGGTCGCTATGAAATCACACTTCATTCCGACGAGCTGCCGAGTGGCATCTATTTCTACACGCTTCAGGCGGGAAATCATCTTGCAACCAAAAAGATGATCCTTCTGAAGTAAGTGTTCGGATTCAAAACCCCCGCGCTTTTTGCGGGGGTTTTTATTTTTGGTGGACCCATGGAGAATCGAGCTCCAGCCTCGGCAACTTGCCCGCCCACCATTCTTGTGGACCTAGCGAGAATCGAACTCGCGTCTCCACAATGCGAATGTGGCGTCTTGCCACTGGACCATAGGCCCGATAAACAAGCTTATGGTGGGCGGGTAAAAATGCCGCGTAATACCACTTTACTATGGGCCCCAAAATCAATTTTCAAAATGTCTGAATTGGTCGGGCTGCTGGGAATCTTTCTCCCCCGTCACTATCGCTCCTCTTCCGAAACCCGCCACACCCGCTTTCTTCGTGCCCCGCACGCGCGGCCGTCGGCTTCGATTTCCATCTCCCAAACAAAAGTATACCTTCTAATGGAATTTATTTGCAAACAACAAGCGCTTAAACCGGTCGGGCTGCCGGGAATCGAACCCGGTCTACACGCACCCGAAGCGTGCGTACTACCGGCATACTCCAGCCCGAAACGTTCTTCACTATACCCGAAGTCATTCTACTCGTAAAGAGAATTTACTGCACGTGGTGCTTTGCCTTCATTTTTTCTTCAATACCGGTTTCAAATTCTTCTTTCGTCCCGCGCGCTTTTTTTGATAAGTCGTGAAGCCTGCTTTCGGTCATCTCCCCCAGTTCCTTCGATCGCGTACTCAAATATGCCTCCGCATTCCGTTCGGGATCTTCCAAAACCTCTTCGAGTAAAATCGAGAGGATCTGACCGATTTTCGGTCCCGCGGGAATTTTCAAAAGTTCCATCAATCCATCCCCCTTCAGTCTTAACATCTTCGGATGAATCGGATCGCGACGCACCTTATCGATCATGAACTGCAGGTGGCGCAGTTTATATGGAAATGCCTTAGGAACACCCGAACCGATCCGGTCCGCTTCGCGCACCTTCAGCAAATCATCCACATTTTCCATTCCCACGCGGCTTAAAAATCGTCGCACGCCGGTTTCCGTAACTTCACCCACGTTGTAATAAAAAAGATGACAGCGTACCAAATGTGCAACGCGTTCAATAATGTCCTTCGAAAATCGTAGACGATCTAGAATTTTCAGAGTCATTTTTGCCCCCACAACTTCATGATTATAAAATGTGGAATCATGGCCATCCCCTGCCTTTGTGCGCGGTTTTCCCACGTCATGTAAAAGCGAAGCGAGACGCACTTCCAGCGAATACCCCTTTTCAACCGCGTAATTCAGCGCCCGCACATTGTGATCAAAAACGGTAAAGATGTGATGTTTGTTTTGCCCGCACCCAATTCCTTCGCGAAGTTCGGGAATGATGAATTTCAGAAGCCCTGTATCTTCTAGCATCACAATTCCGTCCGCCGCGCGATCCGTCATCAATAGTTTTGTTAATTCATCGCGGATACGTTCTTGCGAAATAAGTCCCAGCGCGCCGGAACGCTCCCGGATCGCTTTATAAGTTTCCGGCTCAACCACAAACCCCAGATCTGACGAAAATCGCACTGCCCGCAAAAGACGCAGAGCGTCTTCCTCAAAGCGCCGGTGCGGTTCACCCACCGCGCGGATAATTTTATTTCCGATATCCGCGACCCCTCCATACGGATCGATGAGTGCAGAGGCGTCTTTTTGAAACGAGAGCGCCAGCGCGTTCACGGTAAAATCGCGGCGCGCCAGATCGTCTTCTACGGTTGCGGCAAATTTTACTTCGTCGGGGTGTCGCTTGTCCGAATAGGTTCCTTCAATCCGATACGTCGTGACTTCTACTACTTTCAGTCGCGGATCCTCGGATTCGGTTTTTACACCCACCGTTCCGAAGATATTTTCATAGACGCTCTCCGGAAAGAGTTTTTGAATCTCATCGGGCTTTGCGTTCGTCGTGATATCCCAGTCCTTCGGTTCCCGTTTCAGAATAAGATCACGAACACACCCGCCAACCAAAAACGCCTCAAACCCCGCCTGGATAAGCGTCTCGGCAACATGAACAACCCCTTTGGGAATGGATCCATACGTCATAGGTTGTTTTAATTGTAATTTCATTTGACACGATTTTCAACGCGATGTAGACTTTTTCTAGTACTTTAATCAACTAGAAAAGGGGTATTTTACTATGGCATTTCCCTCTAAAGAGACGGGCGCGTTGCTCACGAAAATCATCGAGTTCCAAGAAACGACCCTGCCCCAAAGCGAAAAACTTGCGGAAGACCTGGGGTCTTTGCTCCAAGAAATTTTGAAAAGCGCTGATGAATCTAACAAACAGATGGAAAATCTGGAAAAAGTAAACGGGGACTTAGAGAAAAAAGTCCAAGAATTACAAAATACATTGGTGGATCCGAAAGAGATCCAGAACGAAGCGATTCAGATCATTCTGCGGCGCATTCTCGATAGCGAACCTGACGCAACACTGCGCCCGAAACTTGAGCGACTGATTGAAATCACACTGCACGAACGTATCTACCTCACTCCCGACCAGATCGCGCTCAAGATTTCTTAAGCTCATATGCCGTCTTTATAAAAGGCGGCTTTTTATTTTGAAATGTCTGCGGTACACTAAAATTATGCCCCTGTGGTGAAAAGGATATCACGACTGGCTTCGAACCAGTTGTTGGGGGTTCGAATCCCTCCGGGGGCACCACGACATTATGCAGTGGATTTTACCTCTTTTAATTCTTATCATCTTTGAAGCCATCGCGGATGTACTGGCGAAAGAATGGTCGCTACACGGTCTTTGGATCCGCGCAACGGGCGCCCTTCTTGCTTATCTTTTAGCAAACACTTTCTGGCTCTTTGCGCTCAAGAACGGATCCGGGCTCGGACGAGGCGTGATCATTTTTTCCGTAGTTTCTGCGATTCTTGCGGTCTTCATCGGTTTCGTATTTTATAAGGAAAATCTTACCACGCTTCAGATTGTCGGCGTTCTCGTCGGCATCATCTCTATTGTGCTTATTTTTTGGGACTCATCGTAGGTTCTTCCCAAAAATTCGGAAGTGCGGTATATATGTATAGATCAACGTACCGCCTGTAGCTCAATTGGCAGAGCAGCTCCCTCTTAAGGAGACGGTTGAAGGTTCAAGTCCTTCCAGGCGGACAAAAAAATAGCGCCGTGACGGGCGCTATAAGCGTAGATTCGGAAAGAAATGAAGCTACCCACCAAACTAAGATTTTTTTGACTTCAACAGTTTCTGTTCCATCTTTTGAAGCTCGGCAAGCTGACGTTTTTTCTTGGGCGTAAGAATCACTCCTTTGATGGGGCTGATAAGAATCCCGTCAAAAAATTCAGTCAGTTTTTGAAGCACTTCGCCCTAGAAATCGAGTCTTTTTTTCTGCGATTGAATTCTTTTTTCGATTTTTGATGCCTTTAATTTATTTCCCCGAACTCCCACGATATGACATGACTTCCCGCACTTAGCACAAGAAAAGTTAAAAGTGCAGATCTCTTTGCTACCAGGAAAATCAGGTATGCCATGCGTTTTTACCTTAGCATGACAACATTTCGATCTGTAATTCTGCTCGAACATTTCATCTTCTCCATTTTTTTGAAAAGGCTAACTCCAGTATCACTCTTTTGCGGGTCATGTCAAACGGTCGAAAAATACCGAAAAATCTGGTATACTGGTGCGCGCATGAAGGGAAATCACGAACTCTTGACGCCTCTTTCGGAAATCCATGGAATCGGCGCGCGGTTTCTTGAGAAACTCGCACGCTTGCATATCTATACCGTGAAAGATCTTCTGTGGCACTTCCCCACCCGCTACGAAGATTTCAGAACAATTTATAAAATTGCGGATCTTATTCCAAATCAGGAGGCAACCATTCAAGGAGTTGTGGAAAAGATAAAAAGCCGGCATACCTGGCGCCGGAATCTATTCCTAATGGAAGCGGACATTTCGGATGATACTGGCACCATCCGCGCCCTATGGTTTAACCAACCCTATATCCAAAATGTTCTTCAGCCGGGAAAACAGGCTAATTTTTCCGGGAAAGTGGTTCTTTCGCGAAAAGAGAGTGATCTGTATCTTTCAAACCCAACCTATGAAGTGTTGCGCTCCGGACATTCCTCTTTCGACGAAACAGGAGCACCCATTGAGACACCCACGGAAACACGTCACACCGCGCGCATTGTGCCAATCTACCCCGAAACACGCGGGTTCACTTCCAAAGGACTACGGTACCTTATCAAACCGATTTTAGATAATCTTCCTGAGATTCCCGAAACCATTCCGGAAGAAGTACTTAAAGGAGAAAACTTTCCAACTGTCTCGAACGCTCTCCAAAATGTCCATTTCCCCGAAACTCTCGAGGATGCGATTGCCGCAAAACGCCGCTTTGCGTTTGAAGATCTTTTTCTTTTGCAGCTGTGGAGTGTCCGCGAGCGGCTAAAATTCGCTAAAGAACGTGCGCCGCAAATTCATGTCGATATTGCCGTTATTAAAAACTATATCGCCGCGCTTCCGTTTGCACTGACCAAGTCCCAAAAAAAAACGTTGTGGGAAATTATGCAGGATTTAGGGCGCCCCCACCCCATGAACCGGCTTCTCCAGGGCGATGTGGGATCCGGAAAAACCATCGTAGCGGCGATCGCGGCGCTTGAAACTGCCCACACGGAGTACCAGACGGCGTTTATGGCGCCTACCGAACTCTTGGCTCGCCAGCACTATAAAACGTTTCAGAAATTTTTCCGCGATTTTGACGGCGGCATCGCACTCCTGACCTCCAGCGAAGCTAAGATGCAGTACGGTCATCAACTGGAGAGCGAGATGCGGAAAGCGGCGCTACTTGACCATATCGAACAGAATAAAATTAAAATTGTGATTGGAACTCACGCGTTGATTCAAAAAACAGTCACATTTCCGAAACTTGGGTTGGTAGTGGTAGACGAACAGCACCGCTTCGGAGTCCGCCAACGGGATGTGCTTTTAAAGCATAACCTCGGGAACAAAAAAGAACATCCTCCCATCCCGCATTTTCTTAGTATGAGCGCGACGCCGATCCCCCGAACACTCAACCTTACGCTTTTCGGCGATCTGGATCTTTCGCTGATTACGGAACTTCCAAAAGACCGGAAGCCGATTCTTACCAAAGTGGTTCCTCCCAAAGACCGAACCAAAGCATATGCGTTTATCCGCAGTGAGATCAAAAAGAGCCGGCAGGTATTCGTCATCTGTCCCAGAATTGAAGTAGCCGCAGAGAATCCGTCCGCTTTCGGGAACGTAAATCCATTGCAAGAAATAAGAGCCGTGAAAGAAGAGTATAAGAAATTATCAGAAAAGATATTCCCCGATCTCCGCGTCGCCATGCTCCACGGTAGAATGAGACCGAAAGAAAAAGAGAAAACAATGCGGGAATTTTCCGAAGGGAAAAAAGATATCTTGGTTGCGACGTCAGTCATTGAAGTCGGCATCGATATTCCAAATGCCACCATCATGATAATCGAGGGCTCCGAACGATTCGGCCTAGCACAACTGTATCAGTTCCGCGGGCGCGTGGGACGGGGAGAACATCAGTCCTACTGCCTGCTTTTTACCGATGCATCGGGCACCCAAATAAAAGCGCGCCTCAAGGCGATCGTGGAGGCAAAAAACGGATTCGAGCTTGCGGAATATGACCTGAAAATGCGCGGACCCGGCGAGTTTTTGGGAGAGTCGCAAACCGGGATGCCGGACTTGGCAATGAAAGCCATACAGAATCCCGATCTGGTACAACATGCCCGCGAAGCCGCTACCAAACTTCTTGCAAAAGACCCGAACTTGAAAATATATCCGCTGCTTGCCGAACGCCTTGCAGAGTTTCAAAAAAATATGCACGGGGAATGAAGCGGTTTGCGTGCGAAAAACATATTGATATATAATCCGATTAGCACATTCCAAGAACTATAAGGAGTTTTTGTGAAATATCTTGTTTGGATGTCGATATTTTTTGTATTTTCCCCTTCGGTTGCTTCTGCACAGTCACCTACAATCATCGCAAAAAGCTTCTACGCAATCGAGATTAATTATTCCGATCCCGTCTCATGGTTCGGGGGATCGGTTCTGGGATTTGCACCTAAACAAGCGCTCTATCATGAAACATGGAAACCGGGTAAAGCGCCGGGTTATGCCTTTCGAGTGGAGTTGATTGCGGACGGAAAAGAACGATGGTTCCTGGTAGATCAGGATTCCTCCGTTCAATCTTTTGTCCACCTGCCACGCGCCGACCTGAAAAATCTTGGAAAAGACGCGATATTGCTGGTGGGGCAAATCCTTCACTTTCTGAACTGTACAGACGCCTGCTCTACAACACTTCAGGGGATCCTCCATATCGATACATCGGAAATTGTTTCAAAATTCCGCGATCGTAAACCATTCGAAATTCCCGATTCCGAAAAAATTCAACTCCGCGGGACGCACTCACGATTTGTGACTGTAACCACGCGAAACGTAAACACTAGAGATCCCTATATCGCGGGAGATATCTTGATTGAGCGCGTGAATGGTTACACTATCTACCCATATGTTTCGGTTTATCTTTTTGACCAAAAAATATGGATAACACTCTACCTAAGAAAATTTTTGGTAGAATATCAGTAAAACCCCCCGAATAATCCGAGGGGTTTTTATTTCTTTTTCGATTTATCGGAACTCTACCTTGAACTCCGTTTTTAATAGTTTCTTTATTTTTTCTATTTGTTTATCCACTTCTTCTGCAGTCAACGTCCGATTGTCTTGTTGGAACACGATTCGGAACGTAAGACTTTCTTTATCCGTCCATTTGGGATCGCTGTACTCATCCACAAGATCCACGTCGCGGATCATGCGCATATTGGCAAGCTGGATCGCCTGCATCACGTCTCCTACCGAATACATAGTGTTTAGAAGGATAGAAATATCGCGCATCACCGCCGGATAACGGGAAGGCGGCAGATACTCCATTTCCTCGGCTACCGCTTCTTTCAATACATCGAGTTGGATTTCCACGATCGCCGTATGCCAGCCTTTCGCCGTTGTCAAAGCAGTCCCCATAACACCGATTTCTTTTGCACCCAAACGAAGTGTGACAACAGAAGATTTGTCCATCCAGTATTTTCCGACATGGGCCGGCTTTCCTTTCTTGTCGAAAAGAACGGAGTCGGTAATGCCCGTACTTTTCAAAAAACTTTGAAGAACGCCTTTTAAGTTGAAAAATGATTCCTTGCCTTTGGTTGCAAACACCATGCCCAGCATCCATTGCTCCACAATACCTTTTGTATTTCGCAAAAAGGTCTTCCCAACCTCGAAAATAGTCACCGTATCCCCAAACTTTGCATTCGATTCGGCACTTGCAAGCAGATTTGGCGCGAGTGCAGGGCGAAGATAATAAAATTCTTTACTGATCGGATTTTCCAAAGACACTAAAATCGCTTTTTCCACCATTATCTCGGCCTCTTTCGCAATAAAGGAATTGCCGTATATCTCGTTCAAACCCAATTCCGAAAGAATTTTTCGCGTTTTTTCTTTAAGAACAATAGTTTCATCTTGTGCTGCCGCGCCCAAATGAATACGGGGCGGAACGGATTTTAAATTCCCCAATCCGTAAAGCCGCACCACTTCTTCTGCTATGTCTTCGTGGGTTTCAATGTCAGTTCGATAAAGTGGAACTTTCCACACATCCTTCCCTTTGTTTATAAATCCAAGACGCCGTAGATATCCTGCCGCCACCTCATTAGAAAGAGAGGTCCCGATAAATGCGTTGAATTTAAGAATATCGAACCTAAGCTCGTGCTTGGGGGCCGGTTTCTTTTGCGAATCATATACTTCAAGAATCTTTGCGCCTGTGATTTCTTGGATCACGTAAGCGGCACGCGAAAGTCCTAATTCTGCAAGGTTTTCGCTTAACCGATGTGAAAACCTCTGTGACGCATCAGTTACCAACTTCAACATTTTTGACGTTCTATAAATACTCACGGGATCAAATGTGGCGGACTCAATAACAATGCGCTTTGTGGCTGCAGTCACCTCCGGGCCATGTCCCCCTTTGATTCCAGCAATTGCGATCGAATGCTTGGCATCCGCAATCACCACCGTCTCGGGCGCAAGATCATATTTCACCCCATCAATCGTAATTATGGATTCTCCCTTCTTCTTCGCGCGCCGCACAATAATTTTTGCGCCCTCTAATTTATCCGCATCAAACGCATGAAGCGGCTGGCCCATCTCGAGCATTACATAATTCATTGCATCAACGATGTTATTAATGGGACGAAGCCCGCACTCTTTGAGTGTTTCCTGCATCCACCGCGGAGATGATTTTACAGTGACCTCATCCATCACACACGCGGTGTATCGAGTACAAAGTTGTGGCTCATCTATATTTATGTTCAATTGTGGTTTACAATTTCTAGAGGGTTTTGCAAAATCCACAACCGGCAATTTCTTCATTCCGCCCCAGTCGACAATCCAGTCAAAAATCACCGCGACTTCTTTGGCAATGCCCCAATGTGATGAGGCATCGGCATATCGATTCGGGGGAAGATTCACCTCGAATGTGTTCCCGGAAGCATCTTCCGCTTCAAACGCGTGTAAGGACAGCGCCTCGACGACCTGCGCTTTGGATTTCAGCTTGGGAACGAATTGTTTCACAAGGGAGTACGAAAATTTCATAAATCAGAATTGTTCGATAAACCTTATGTCACCCGAATAAAACAGCCGAATGTCGGGGATGTTATATTTGATCATCGCGAGTCGATCGAGCCCCATACCGAACGCGAACCCTTGCACTCCACCGGCTGACGAATCGGGGTTATAACGCACCGCATCAAAAACATTTCGATGTACCATCCCCGCGCCCATGACTTCCAGCCATTTTCCACCTTTCAACCGAATATCAACTTCCAATCCCGGCTCGACGAAGGGAAAATAACTTGGTCGGAAACGAAAATCGATTTGAGTACGGAAAAACTTTTTGAAAAATTCCTCGATAATGAATTTAAAATTGGCGAGCGTCACATCCGGTCCCACCATCAGCCCTTCGACCTGATAAAAATTGAACGCGTGGGAAGCATCGGTTGCTTCATAACGGAATACCCGTCCCGGAACAATAATCTGAAACGGGGGGTTGTGCGCCTGCATATAACGAATCTGCATGGGCGACGTGTGCGTGCGTAACAACAAACTTTCCTCGCCGCGTTTTTCCTTTTTTATCCAGAACGTATCCCACAGGTCCCGCGCGGGATGATCGCCCGGAATATTCAGCGCATCAAAATTATAGAATTCCGATTCGATTTCCGGTCCTTCCACAACGGAAAAGTTCATCGAGGAAAAAATGCGACGCACTTCGGCGTCCACCAGCGTAAGAGGATGGAGATGCCCCCGGGAAATTCGCTTCCCCGGTTTTGTGACGTCGATTCTTTTTTTACTTTTTATCTCCGAAAGATGCGTAAGCGCAACAGCGATTTTCTTTTCCAGTTCTTGACGCAGGGCATTTGCGCGCGGACCCAATTTCCGCCGCCCTTCCACCGGAAGGCCCTTGAGAGATTTGAGTATTTCCGTAAGTTCTCCTTTGCGGCCGATGTATTTTATGCGCGCAAGTTCGAGCGCCACCGCGTCCCGTGCTTTTTCTATATCGCCCCAGGCACGTTTTTTAATATCCTCAAGCGGTTCCATGGTTTATATATCTATTATATCCGAATTTTCTCCGAGAGAAAAACGGATTTGAATTTCAAGGTATTCTTAGTATATGATGGTTCTGCGGGGAAGAGTAACGGTTGCTCGTCAGGCTCATAACCTGAAGGTAGTGGGTTCAATTCCCACCCCCGCAACACAGGTGGGAATTGAAGTCGACCCGAGCGCTTGCGGGGCAAGAAAAAGTGAGGGCGACGGGTTTCGAAGGAGTCCCGCCGAAGCGGACGGGGGAGAAAAATTCCCACCCCCGCGACACAGGTGGGAATTGAAATATTGCCGGCGTAGCTCAGTGGTTAGAGCGAGCGCTTCATAAGCGTTAGGTCGGAGGTTCGATCCCTCCCGTCGGCACTAAAAGCCCCGCCAATTGGCGGGGTTTGGGTTTCACATATAGATAACATCACCGCAGGAAATAACGCGTCCTTTTTTTGATCCCGATACAACACGCCAAATCGGACACCGTGACGGGCAGTTATCGCGTCCAATCATTTCTACTTCATACTTACCTTCATTTCGGACAAAAATCTTTATGGCCTCTCCTATGACAAATTTGGAAGTGTCCACCCTACATTGCCTCTGTCCCATGAATCTCTCCTTTCTTAATAATGAATTGATGCTGTAGCTAAGTATCCTCTATTCGTGTTTTTCGGTCAAGAACCTGTCGCGTTTACCGCGCTTTTGATATGCTTATTCCCATGACTACGGAACAAAAGAAAAAAATCGTATCCGTTGCTCGCGCGCTTGTCGGTAAGTCATACGTGTACGGCGCCGCGCCGGAAAATGTTCCAAACGCATTCGATTGCTCATCGTTTACGCAATATGTTTTCGGGCAGATAGGAATCCAACTTCCACGCAGTGCTATCCTGCAAGCCGCCGACCCTAACGGAAAAGAAGTCGAAATTTTTCCGGACTTCCAGAATCTTGAAATCGGCGATCTACTTTTCATGCGTAGCGACCGCGGACATTACCACGACCAGTTATTCAACGGAAAAACAATGGATATCGGACATGTCGTTCTTTATCTGGGGGGCGGAGCAATCATCCATTCACAAAGCAAAAAAGGTGGGGTCGTCGAAGAACCCTTGAAAGAGTTCGCGCTGCAGCCGCACTATTCGGTTGTTTATATCAAGCGTTTTGAATGACCTACTCGATTCCCGCTTACTCCCAACACCTGGATATTAAAGACAAAAAGTGGCGCCGCCGCTCCTGCGGAGTTGTCGCTTTCAAAATGGTACTGGATTTCTGGGAAAAACAAACATCCCCAACATTCCCAGAACTCTTGAAAAACGGACAGAAGATGAAAGCATACATTCGGGGCGTCGGGTGGAGCCATGCTGGTATTGCCAAACTTGCAAAAAAATACGGTTTTGCAGGAAAAAATTTTGATTGGTTCCTGAAAAAATCCGAATGGGCGTTCAAAAAAACCCGAATTTTTCTAAAAACCGGCCCCGTGATTGTATCGATCCATAAAGATCTGAATCCAAAGAAATCGGGGCATCTGGTGGTGGTTACTCGTATCACCGCGAGCCGCGTTTACTACCTGGATCCCGACGCTTACGCGCGCGACAACATACGGCGCGTGGCTTCAAAAAAACGTTTTCTCGCGGGATGGAAGCGGCGCATGATCATTGTCCGCCCCCGCGGGTTGCATAGAAAATAAGGAATTGTTAAAGTGTAGTTGCTGTTGCGGGCGTGGTGTAGCCTGGTTTAACACGCCTCCCTGTCACGGAGGAGACCGTGGGTTCAAATCCCATCGCCCGCGCACGTGAAAAGAAGTTACCCCTTGTGGGTAATTTCTTTTTATCCACAATGGGATTTGAAGGGAACTCGCGCGCTCGCGAGCGAGATAAAACGCGAGTCCCTGGTTTCGGAGGAGGCGCAAATGCGGCGGGGGAGAAAAAATCCCATCGCCTGCGCTGACAAATTAGAAAATTACTTCTTTAAGTTTGTGCGTATCCCCGTGCTGCAATAACCCACGATAGGAGTTGATCGTCTCACGGCGCGGATATCCTTTCAGATTTCGCACTATCCTCCGTTTCGTGATGGTGCGAATCTGCCGATGATGCGGGAAATGAATCCATCCGAGAAAATCGACCCCGGAGGCATAAGACTCAATGGAAACTTTCTTCTCGTGTAACGAGAGGCGAAGGTGATCATGGAGGAATGCCCGAATCTTGAGTAATAACACCACGAGATAATCCTTGTTATCCGATAGGATCAGAAAATCATCGGCATAGCGAATATAATATTTCCCCTTCAATTCCTGTTTTATAAACATATCAAATTCATGCATATAAATGTTTGCGAGGAGCTGGGATGTGAGATTCCCCAAGGGAAGTCCAAGGCCAGACCGCACCATATGAAAGCTTGAAATGACTTGTCCTAAGAGCCAAAGAATATCTCGATCTCCTATATTTCGTTCAATGATACGGGTCAAAATTTTTTGATCCACGCTTGCAAAGAATCTCTTAATATCACACTTTAGGACGTAGCAGGTGCGCGTATTATTCTTTGATACTTTGCGGGCAAATGAGTCGAAGCGTTCCAGAGCCTTATGAATCCCCTTGTCTTCTCGGCAGGCACAGGAATCGTAGATGAATCGCTCTTCAAAATAAGGATAGAGAGCCCGATAAAGTACGTGATGGAGAAAGCGGTCCCGCACAGAAGCCTTATGAATAGTCCGTCGTTTCGGGTCCGAGACGTGGAATTCGGAATAGGGTCCATGAACATATGTTTTGTAAAGAAGGTCTCGGTGAAGCGACACAAGATTGTCTGAGAGGCATGCCTCGAATCCCGCCACATCCTTTTTGTGTCGTTTACCGCAGAGAAACCGTTCCCACGTTGCAAGGAGATTTTCTATGGTTATGATATCTTGGTAAGTATGAATAATCGTAGTAATAGTGCTGTACCCCCCCGCACAAGGGAAACTCCGCTTGTACTTTTGAAGGTAAAAGAAACATACCGAACGTGGCATACCCACCTCGCGCATATTTCTCGCATTGATCGGAATACGATAGGAATTCGTATTGACGAGACGTTCCTTTCTCTCTTGGAGCTTACGTTCCGAGCGTGTTTTGCGGCGGATAAATTTGAGAAGCTATCCATGGTGTCAAATGCTATTGCGAAATCTGACATCCTCAAATTCTTCCTGCAACTTGCATGGGAGGGAAAGACACTGGATCACGCGCTCTACGGAAAACTGCTTCTCGATTTAGATGAAATCGGCCGGATGCTCGGAGGGTGGAAACGAACCTTGTCTAGCAAAACTCCCGCGAAATAGCGGGAGAAATCATATGCGTAGCAGAAACAGAGCACGCAGTTGTCAGAATTCCAGTCATTCTCGAAGTTGCCGAGGTTGAACTTGTAGTCACCGTCCGAGTTGCGGTTCACGTTCGGCACCCTGTGGTTACCGTCGGCGTGTCGTCATGGTATATACGACGCATCATCCAGTCCACCGGAGAGAACGCCTGTCCTCCCCTGCATTTCATTCGGAGTCTTTGAATACTCCCGAATGCATCGTACCGACGGATATGATTTTTTCATGAGGGATGGCGCGCGCGCATAAGGCGTACCCGATGCGTTCCTGGCCTATTTTCGCTCACGGGAATTCGATGACATGAAGCCGTAACCGCATGTTCGAATCCAATTCCGTCGTTAGTATATATAAAAACCCCCTCGTTTGCACGAGAGGGTCGAATCTAAGGAACTAATCGGACAAGAACTTATCCAATCGTCCGAGTGTCTGAGTACTACTCACCGTCGCAGAAACAGAGCACGCAGTAGTCAGAACCCCAGTCACGCTCGAAGTCGCCGAGGCTGAACTCGCAGTCACCGACCGAGTAGCGGAACACGCGCGGCACCCTGTGGTCACCGCCGGCGTCAACCCAGAGAGCGTTCTTCTCGTCGAAGGAGACGTAGAATTTTCCTTTCGGAAGTTCATCTTTCTTCTCCTGATAGACGAGGGAGGCACCCTGAGCACCGACGAGAATCGCGTTCTGAGACCGCAAAAGGTTCATGTGATCTTCGGAGGTCACGCTACCCTTCTTGATTCCGAAGACTTTGACCTTGTAGGTCTTCCCGGGAACCAGTTGGGTGGTCGCCTTGGCGAAGTGTGAGTCCGTGATGTCGGTGTTGTAATAGTAGAAGCCCTTGCGGTACTTCTGTTCGAAGGTCGCAAGCTGGGTTCCATGGACATAGTCCTTGGGAACCGTAAGCGCGAACTCTTTGAGGTGCTCGTAGCGCGGATCGATGAGGTTGGCCCCGTCAAACTTTCCCTCAATCGCATTTTGAAGATGCAGTTTGAGGAGATGCGGATTGAAGGGGTACCCACTCGGTTGGCGGAGTTGACGGGCGATTTTAAAAATCTGCCCGGTAATCGACTCGTATAAGTCGCCTGCGACAATCGGTTTCGTTGCCATGACGATATTCCTTTCTGTTAATGAACGCTTGGAGACTGCCAAGTCAGGTGTAAGGGTATCTTACGGTCTAAAGAGTAGTATAGTAATTATATATTGTCAAGCATAAAGATTCGAATCAACGGGCCTATCCCCTACCAAAACCCCTACAAATGGAGGGTAAATCGATGTATAAAAAATGCCTCTCGTTTGCACGAGAGGCATGAATCTAAGGGTCGAAAAACCCTAAGGGCATACATAATGGACGTAAGCGCCAAAGAATTATTCGCCGTCGCAGAAACAGAGCACGCAGTCGGCAGAATTCCAGCCACCCTCGAAGTAGCCGAGGTTGAACTCGTAGTCACCGACCGAGAGGCGGTACACGTGCGGCACCCTGTGGTCACCGTCGGGGTCTTTCCAGAGCGCTTCCTTCTTATCAAAGGAGAGGGTCCACTTGCCGACCGGAAACTCGTCTTTCTTGAGTTGCCAGGCAAGCGAGAGACCATGGGCTCCGACAAAGATCGCTTTCTCGCGGGCATACACTCCCATCAATTCCTCCGAGGTGGATCGAGAACCGATGTTCACGATCTTGACCTTGTAAGTTTTGCCGGGGACAAGCTTCTGCGTCGCGTTCCGGAAATTCTTGTCGGTCACGTCATCGTTGAAGGAGTAGAAATCTCTGAGCTTCAACGAGTCGAGCTGTCTCTCGTGCCGATAGTTCTTCGGAACCGTGAGAGAGAAGGTCTTCAAGACCATGAATCTCTGGAGGAGAAGCTGCTTTCGCGCTTTCTCCTGCCAGTCCTTCGGACCGTTCTTCACAATATACTCGAGATCATCCGTCTGAAATGCGCCGGAGGCAAACATCTTGCCCCAATGCGCGTCGAAATTCTGAAGCTTCTTTGCGATCTCTTCGGGAACCTTGTGGAGATTCCAGAAATCCCGGACTTCGTGCTCGCGGCCTTTGCCGTCCAGTTCGAAGAATAGATCGATGGCACCATGACCCAAGACATCGTTATCACGACACTCCGTGAATTTCTTTTTCCCCTCTTCGGAGAAAACCTCTTTGTCGGTGAGATAGAAAAGCACGGAGGTACCATTCTTCTCTACCTTTTTCCATGATATGAAATCGCACATATGTGACTCCTTCCTAGGAATTGTGAGGGAAACAGTGTATTTAGTTCGTAAGGTTTCTGACACCAGGTTAGCATATTGTTTCTATTTTGTCAAATCTATGTAGCAAAAGCATATAGAACAGAGGTATTTAGCTGCTCTAGTATTCCTTACTATCTCTGTAAAATCTTTGGAAATAACGGAAAATGTGGTAGGAATAATCAAGTTAATACAATCGCTCGTAGGTCTGGAATATAAATTGATGTATCATTTCTCCTCTCAAATGCGGTTTTAACATCGTCCACTAGCCCGCGCAAGTGAAAAGAAATAAAAATCCCCGCGTAAAACGCGGAGATTATTTCCGTTTGGGACAGTTTTTCTTATGGATTTTTTCGAATTCAAAACGGATATGTTTATTGCAGTAAACACAGTAGGAACAGGGACAGCTATGCTTGGCGCCTCCTAAATGACACCGGCATCTGCATTCTTCAGAGGAATGCGGAGGTATCACCTTCATTCTTTTCATGCGGTTTTTCCTGTCTGAAATTTTGAATAACGCTATCTAGATAATAGCACGTCAGAGAAAAATTTACCGATTCTTTTCGTAATACATTCCCAAGCTTAAAATATCCGCCTCGTGAAAATGCTTTCCGATCAGTTGAAATCCTACGGGCAATTTCTTGTCTTCTATTTTGTAGTCGCGTACGGGAATCGAAATCGCGGGAACGCCTGCAAGGTTAGCGGGGATCGTAAAAACATCGGAAAGATACATTGCCATAGGATCATCTATTTTTTCGCCGATTTTAAATGCGGTCGTGGGGGTTGTGGGAGCAAATAAAATGTCCACCTCCTTAAACGCTCTATCAAAATCTTCCTTAATCAGGTGGCGCACTTTTTGTGCCTTAGCATAATACGCATCATAATACCCCGATGAAAGAACAAACGTCCCCAGTAAAATCCTGCGCCGAGCCTCCGTGCCGAATCCAAGCCCTCGATTTTTGAAATAAAGATCGCGGAGCGATGGAGAAGATTCCGGCGTCTCTTTGATGCGCGCGTAACGAATTCCATCAAATCGCGCTAGATTGGCGCTCACCTCCGCCGGCATAATAATGTAATAGACCGAAAGCGCGTATTTGGTGTTCGGCAAACTTATTTCTTTCATTTTGAATCCCTTGCGCTCAAATACCTTGCGAGCTACTTCAATCTCTTTTTCCACGCGGCTTTCCAAACCGCCTGTAAAATATTCTTTCGGAATTCCGATCGTGAGTTGTTTGGGATCTTTTTTCTCTATGTCAGAAAGTGAAAAATCGAAATCCACGCTGGTGGAATCGTACTCATCTTTCCCGCGTATTGCGTCAAAAAGAATCGCGGCGTCTTCCACGGTTTTGGTGAAAGGACCGATCTGGTCAAGACTGGACGCCATTGCGATAAGCCCAAAACGTGAAACGGCACCATAGGTAGGTTTGAGTCCTACTACGCCGCAAAAGGCGGCCGGCTGGCGAATGGACCCGCCCGTATCGGAGCCGAAAGCCCCGAGTGCCATACCAGCCGCGACAGCTACCGCCGAACCTCCGGAAGAACCACCGGGCGTGCGTTTCAAATCGTACGGATTTTTTGTTACCTGAAATGCCGAGTTTTCGGTAGAGGACCCCATTGCGAATTCATCCAAATTGGTTTTCCCCAAAATCACCGCGCCCGCATGATTCAATTTCTGTACCACAGTTGCGTCATAACTCGCTTCATAAGACTCTAAAATCTTGGAGGCCGCTGTTGTGCGCATTCCCAAAAAAAGCATGTTGTCTTTGATCGCGAGCGGCACTCCTGCGAGCGTGCCCGATGGAGCTTCCGCCTTCTTCGGCGTCTCACTTTCAAAAACAGTTAGATACGCTTGTAAATCCACATCTTTTGTCCGGATGGCATTCAAAAACTCTTCGGTAATTTCTTGTGCCGAGAATGTTTTTGCTTTCAATCCTTCCAGGAAACTTTTGATCGTGAGGGTAGAAATATCCATACGCGCTATTCGAAAACCGGAGGCGTTTTTAGGAAACCTTCCGCCCGCTCGGAAAAATCTTCAGTTGCCTTTTCGCCTTCGATTTGTTCGCCATTATCGGCACGAAATACATTCTCATTCAATGTGCCGCCCACCATTGGCTCAATGCCGGCTGTATCGACTTCCTTCAATTCTTCAAAATGCTCCAAAATTTTCTCGAGGTCGCCGCGCAAGCGCCCTTCTTCCTCTTTAGAAAGTTCGATGCGCGCCAACTCTGCCAAATTATGGATCTCTTTTTCTGAAATCATGGCTTTGCATCAAGTAGCGGACCGCTGACACTCGGAGGTAATAAATCTATCTTCTTAAGAAAATTACTTTGGATTTCTTCGGGAGTTAGACCGGGAGGGAAATCCAGTTCTTGTAACGCCTCTTCGGGTTTTCTGCCTTGATAATCAATAAGTTCGCGATACTTTCTCAACCGCGAAAACGCGTATTCCATTGCCGCAACATCAATGCGATTCAAGAGTTTTCTTGTGACATTCCCCCTTTTCAGCTCTTCCTTGGTAAACTGCGGAGCCTCAATGTCCAAGCGCGCGTTTAAATTGCCCCCCAACATAAGATTTAGTGTAGAAAAAACATTCGCTAACTGATGTTGATCGGATATTTGAGGAGCGTGATCGGTATCTTCTTCTTTTTTAATTTCCAACTTCTCCTTTTTCTCTAATAAATAATCGAGCGTTGTGCTCGCATAGTTCAAGGAGTAGGTTTTTGCCCTAAGGAGCTGCTCTCCGAATATTTGTCGCTTCTCTGGGTCAGAAATCTCATCCCGCAATAGAGAAAGGTTATCAAAAAGACTTCCATCCATTGGAATAATCCTCGGCTCATCTTTTTTCGCTTCCGGTGAAAATCCCGCGTCCTGCATTTCTTTCGACATCCCTAATACAATAGAGCCGTGCTATTCTTTCGTCAACCTGAGCAGCGCCAGAAAATCTTTTTCGCTAAGGATGCGCACGCCGAGCGTTTTTGCCTTCTCGTATTTTGAACCCGGATCGGTGCCCGCAATCACAAAATCCGTTTTGCGGGAAACGCTTTCCGACAGTCTTCCTCCCTCTGCTTGGATTTTTTCTTTTGCCAGCTCCCGTGACATGGACGCAAGCGATCCCGTAAGAACGAAGGTTCTTTCCGACCACTTCCCCTCCGACGCGAGTCGCGCATCTTCCTTGAACACAACGCCAACTTTTTCCAACCGCTCAAGAAACTTCTGATTTTTCTTATCCAAAAACCACGCCTGAATACTTTCCGCTACTTTCGGTCCAATATCTTTTACGTTCTCCAGCCGGCCTAGAGAAAGCGCGGAATACGTTTTTTGCAATTCTTTGATTGACTGCGCGGAAAATTCTTTTGCAAGCAAACGCGCGGTTTCTTCTCCAACATGAAGAATCCCTAAACTGAAAAGGAAACGTGAGAGCGTAATTTTTTTATGCTTTGTAATCTCTTCAACGATATTTTTTGCGGATTTTTCTCCAAAACGCTCCAACATCATAATGTCTCCTTCTTTGAGAACGAAAATGTCCGCGGCATCGACAATCAAGCCCTCGTCCAGAAACCGATCCACGATATTCGGACCCAAGCCATCTATATTAAAGACAGAACGCCCCACAAAATGATAGAGGTGTTCGCGAAATCGCGCCCCGCAATGCGAATTCGAACAATGATACAGCACGCCCTCGCGTACCACAGGCGAGCCGTCAACCGGGCATTTGTCCGGCATCCGGAACTTCTTTTCTTTTCCCGTCCGCAGTTCCGGGAGCACCCGCATCACTTGGGGAATGACGTCTCCCGCCCGGCTCACAATCACCGTGTCTCCCACTCGTACATCCAATCTCTCAATCTCATCGGCGTTATGCAAAGTCGCGTGCGTAATCGTGACGCCCCCCACTTCCACGGGCTGGAGTACTGCCACCGGAGTCAACACACCCGTTCGCCCCACCTGCACTTTAATTTCTTCTACCATGGTCGTCGCTTCTTTCGGCGAAAATTTATACGCGGCCGCGGCGCGTGGCGCTTTCCCGATAACTCCTCCGCGCCTGAAAATTTCGTTGTCGTTTATAATCACGACCGTACCGTCAATCTCGTATGGCAATGAATCCCTCTTTTTTCCCCATAGATTGCGAAAAGAAAACACATCTTTCAATGTTCCAACTTTCCTATTATGGGGATTTATCGCGAACCCCCACGAAGCAAGAACTTTGTGATACTCTTCGTGCGTTTTCACGGAAAAGGAAAGGGGGCTCACAATGTCATATTGGAAAGAACTCATCCGACGCGACGCGGCTACGCCTGGATCCAGCTGTCGAATAGACCCCGCAACAAGATTTCTGGGGTTCGCATACGGCTTTAGATCTTTTTTGAGTTGTTCGCGGTTAATCCACTCGAATTCTTTTGTCGTGATATAAATTTCCCCACGCACAACAAGATGTTCGGGAATAGGATAGTTCCCCAGCGCCTCCAATTGGTGGGGTAATGTGCTGACTGTATGTACATTTTGTGTTACATCTTCTCCGATCCGTCCATCGCCGCGCGTGGACGCTTGCACCAACATGCCTTTTTCGTAAATACATTCAATGGCGAGTCCATCAATTTTAAGTTCGCAATAATAGCCGTTTTTCTCTATTGCACCCGCGGAAACGTCAAGGTAATTTAGAAGCCGCTCGCGCCATTTCTGCATTTCAGTTTCCGAAAATGCATCATTTAACGACAACATCGGCGCTTCATGAGAAACTTTTTTGAACGCGTCGAGCGGTTTGCCGCCCACGGTCTGGGTGGGGGATCCAAATTCCGCGAACTCCGGATAATTTCGCTCCAGTTCAAGAAGCTCATTTTTTAGGGCATCAAGCGCAGAATCCGAAATCTCCGGCGCGTCAAACACATGATAGAGCGTCCGATGATATTCAATCAATTTCCGCAGTTTTTGAATGCGTTCTTTGGCTGTTTTCTTATCCATAACGTTTTATAGTTGGAGGGGAAGAATGGTTTCCACCGAACGTATGGCGTTCGTAGAATCCGCTTCCGCGCTGATACGCGCTTCTTTTTTTCCTGTTACAGGATTATCGGAAACCTCTGCCACTTTTACGAACAAGTGTATTCCCGGATCATCAAATGTGGTAGACGCATACGAACTACAATTAGGCTGCGAAGTGGGATTACTGACAAGAAAATCTTTTTGCTGAATTACACAGTAGCTTTCTGACTCGAGTCCCGCGTCCGCTGCAAAAAGCGCCTTCGCGGAATTTGCCGCGTCGTTTGTCTGGCGAATCTGATACTTCATCAGAAGCCCCGCGATCGCCGTGGCACTTAACAAAATCCCCCCGAGCATCATAACGCTCATGAGTAAAATCTGTCCGGACTTTTTATTGGTGTTATACGTCATGAATTAGTTCGAACCCGCCTCTGCCTCGAATGGCAGAAAACGCGCGCTCACGGTCGTCTGAATATTTTCAACCATAGTCGGGGAAGTGATATTTATGGGTGAAACCGTCATGCGAATCGTAACTCGCCACGGTAATTCAAATGCAGGCGCTCTTTGGTCTTGCATGGAAAAATCGAAATGTTGCACATTAACATTCGGCGCCGTAATGGCTTTGAACTCCCCGCCTCCTTCTTTTCTCTCAATGCTTGTACTTGCGATATTGTATCGATACGCCACCGTCACAAGCTCGTTTCCCCGCATGCGTTGGAACTCAATATTATCGTCACCTATCGCAGGGAAACGAGTGGTACAGGTTGGGTGAGGTAACGCATTAGGATCAACGGTATGGCAAAAATTCCGTCCTGCCCGAATCTCCCGGGCAATCTGCTCTAGTACCAAACTCATATTGTTGTTCACGGCAATCATAGCCGCTACCGAACGCTGGGTTCTAATACTCTGCATAAACCCACCCGTCACAAGTCCCAAAACTGCCACAAAAACAGAAAGTGCCACAAGCAATTCCACGATTGTAAATCCATTTTTTTTGTTACGGTATTTCATATTAAAATTTATCTCCAATCATAGGCGTAATCTTCCATAGTAATCTCTCGCGGTCCGCTTTGTGAATTCCAAAACACCTTGGAATTAAACTTTATTCTTTTAGTGGGTTCTCCAGAAACAAAAATGGTGGTAATGACACGTTTAAAAGGAGTTGGCGTGCCTCCCGCCGCATAGCTGTATGTTTTACTAGCGGGGTCAAAAAGAATGGGGGTACTATCCGCAGGAGTAAGCAAAGTTTTTATTTTTTCGGAGTCAACCGAAGCAACACACGTGCTTCCATCGGAAGCGAAAGAGGTGCCGACACTGCGACACGTAAAATCTCTTAGCGACGTGTCATACTGCATCTGATAATCATTCCTTCCTTCCGAAAATAAACCATTCCATGGTGTGTGAGGATCAGTCCCATTCGTATAATTTTCATCCACCAGACCGCGTACAATCTCAATTCCCTCGCTTGCCAAAAACGTTGCGATAAAACGCTCGCTTACTTCCCTGCTTTTTGCCATCGAGTTGGTTAAAAGCGCCAGAACGCCAAGAATGCCCACCACTCCAACAACGGAGGCAACCATCGCCTCTACCATAATCTGTCCGTTTCTTTTCATAAAATTATTCAGTAATTTGACCGCTTTCCGTGATACCAATCTTCGAAATAAGCGTTCCCTGCTTCAGCGAAAGCTGGATCTCAAGCGGAAACAGAAACGCCGTGCCAACACTATCGGTTGACGTAGGAATAGGGTCCGGAGGAATAAACAGAACATCGAATTCATTTGGAGAAGAGGTATCGCCATCTTTTAACGAAAATTGGATTCGCGGGTCCGGGACATAACTGCCGTCATCCGGAAACGCGATATCTTCGGCCGAATCGTAATAACGGTTCCCTTGATACACGCCCCGTACCTTACATAGGCCGTTCAAACCCGCCACATCGCCGAATAAAAGTGCTTGTTGACTTGCCGCATCAAAGTGAACCCCGAACGCGCATACCTCGCGCTCCGAAACCGCATTGGTCGCGGAAAAACGCTGGAGGGTCATGGATTTTGCGCGGTAGAGAAGCCCGCTTACGATCGCGCTGTCATGAATCATGGCAAGTTGATCGCGTGCTACGCTTTGCGACGTGACTAAAATTCCGGAAAGAATTATGAGAACCGCAAGCACCACCCCGATTTCCACAAGCGTCATACCGCGTCGTCGCGCGTTCATATCCTCCATATACGTTATTATACTAAAAAATCGGGGTGATTACCCTCCAAAGACGGAGAAATAGAATTGGACGATGGGAACGCCCCCAAAAACAGTAAGGGCGCTACCCGCCACAAAAAACGGCGCAAATGGTAGCATGTCTTTCATGGTCTTTTTTTTCTGTACCATGCAATAGAGTCCCACTAAGCCCCCCACCATAAACGAAAGGGCGATCACCACCGTAATATCCGGCCATCCGAAAAGAATTCCTGCCGCGAGTGCCAATTTTACGTCTCCGAACCCCATCGCGCGTCCGCTACTAAAAGCATAAAGCGCGTAAAAAAGCAGGCCCGCGATGCCTGCGGCAAGCAGACGATTTACCATCACATTCAAAACTTGCGGGAAAAGCATCGCGTAATGCCCTAAGAATGAATGGCTGAAGGCAAAAAGAAAGTCAGTGTGAGTGCCAACAAGAAAAGCAATGAGCACCCCCAGAATCCCCAAACCCCAGGAAAGCTCGTTCGGGATGATGTAGTGTTTCAAATCAACCGCCGCCATCACAAGCCAGATTAAAAAAACCAACACCCACGATACAACAAGACCGTAATACCAAAGCGGTGACGCGCCACCCAAAAATACCGCGTTCGGAATTTTCCAAAACCCGTTCAGAAAAAACGGGACAAACGCAAAAATACATCCCGTGAGGATCTCGACGAGCGGATACTGAAATGAAATCCGCGCTTTACAGCCACGGCACCGGGCGCCCTGCACAATAAAACTAAAAACAGGGATGAGTTCGAGGGGGCCGAGCGTTCTCCCGCAGGCGGGACAGTGTGACCGACCTCTAAGTTTTTGAAAAGAAAAAAGCGATCCGTTTTTAGGATCGTTGGGATCGTATCGTACTATAAGCACATTGATAAAACTTCCAAAAAACAAACCCAGTCCTAAAAGCAGTATCCACCCCCACTCCGTCATAGATTTGATTAACGCCCGAACTGGCTCCCTAACGCGACACAGTAGGCATTCTGATCCGCACACGTACACGAAGGAATGGAATCCCGAACGCCGTCCGGGACATTACGTGGACTTGCGTTATAAGACGCGGCATTTGTAGGCATAAAACTCGGCGTTTCCGTACCGCGGTTATTTTCAAGGCAGATCCCTACCACGTATCCCTCGGGTGGCGCGGGAATATACGCATACTCGCCGCCCTGCGGATCGGTGGGAAGCCCCGGAATCACACGCGCGACACCGGTTCCGTAAAATTGGTTCGCTGTAGGATACCGATTGGATGAGGAGTGATAGGCCTCAAGTCCATTCTGGATCTGCCGGATATCGGCGATTCTACGGGCATCCCGTGCTCGGCTACGCGCAGGACCAATTCCCACAAGCACAACCGAAGAAAGGAGGCCGATAATCGCGACCACCACAAGCATCTCAATTAATGTAAACCCACTGTTTTTTTTCATAATTATATAACCGTCTTACAAATCCTGACCGGAGAAGAAAAAATCTCCGGTCGGGACTTTTAAAAAACAATTACTGACCTGCCGCCGCACAAATTTCCTGCCCAACGGTACACGATAACGCCGTAGGACACAGTCCAGTGCCTGCTGTAAAAGCCGTTGTTTCTCCGCAAGCGCCGAGTTTGTACCCCGTATTTACCCCATTCGCATCTGTAAGTACTTCATAAACATAAGCATCTCCCGAAGGACCTTGCATGGTAACCCCTGCGATTGCCGACGAATCCGTTGGATACCCAGCCGGATTGATATACGCCGCCTCCAAACCGTTTTGGATCTGCTTTATATCGGCAGCTCTTTTTGCGTCTCGAGAACGTTCACGCGCGCCGCCAAGCCCCAACACGACAACGGATGCCAAAAGACCGATAATGGCGACCACAATCAACATTTCGATAAGCGTAAACCCTTTATTTTGTTTCATTTGTTCTTATATAACCTGAAAGCGACCTTTTTGAATAGCGGTTTCATTATACACTATTGCGGCCCCCTGATACACGATATTGTCCACATGCTTTGCATCATATCACTAAAATCCTTTTGTCAGGTTGTATAAGGGGAGTAAAATAGAGGCAAAAAGACCCCCTACCATGACGCCGATAACTACAAGCAAAATAGGCTGAATCAGCTCCACCAAACTTCCGACCAAATCTTCCACCTCCCGCGTATAAAAAGAGCTGATCTTTGAAAGCAACTGTTCCAGACGCCCGGTGGTCTCTCCTACGGAGATAAGCTGGGATACAAGCGGGGGAAAATAAGGGGAATCTTTGAGTGCCTGCGAAAGTAAAATACCTTTTCGCACGTTTTCCGCCGCCGTGTGAAGCACTTCCTGATAGATCGAGCTTCCGATGGTGTGGGACGAAATTTCAACCGCTTGCGGGATGGTAAGACCGCCCTGGATCAGCACTTTTGATGACTCGGCGAAGCGCGCGATATACAGTTTCTGAAACATTTTTCCGAAAATCGGCAACCGCAGGATAATTTCGTCTTTCACCGCTTTTCCTTCCTCGGTTTGGACGTAATTGATTGCGACCATCAGAAAGCCGATAAAAATGATTAAGAGCGCCCACCACCAATTCCCGAAAAATGTCCCCGTCGCAAGCAACACTTTTGTGATAAACGGCAACTCAACTTTTGATTCCGCGAAAATGGGCATCATCTGCGGCAAGACCATGGTGAGCATGACGATCACCACCGCGACAAAAAGCAAAATCACGAAAATCGGATAGATGAGCGCGTTCCGCACTTTTCCGAGCAATCGCGCCTGGCTTTCCAGATAATCTGCCAAAAAATCGAGCACCTCGCCCAAGCGTCCTGTGACCTCCGCGGACTTTACCATGTTCACATAAAACTCGGAAAATACGCTCGGATGCCGCCCCAGCGCCTGCGAAAGCGAAAAACCGGATTGGATGTCGCGGCTTAATTCCGCGATGACCTGTTTTAGCGTGGGACGCGTCGTCTGCTGGTATAGGTTCCGTAATGTATCCCCCAACGGAACCTGGGACGCGAGAAGTGTCGCAAATTGCCGCGTAAAAATCATCAAATCCGCCGTGCGGACACGTTCAAAAAAACTGGAAATGTTCTCCCACCAATTCGCGCTCTTGATCGCTTCGACGCTCAAGATAAAAAGCCCGTGGCTCAACAAAATGTTCGCCGCCGCATCGCGGCTGGTGGCTTCTACATTACCGATTTGGAGCTCCCCCTCTTTTGTGCGTGCTTTATAATTGAACTTCATTGGTGATGTGGTTTTAACTGCGCTCGAGCAAAATGCGCAGTTCCGCAGGGTTTAGTGAGAATCCTTCAGCCTGTTCCAACGACACTTCTTTATTGCGCACCAAGTTCACCAGCGAACGGTTCAGCGAGATCATGCCTTCTTGCACGCTGGTCTCGATCACAAGATCGATCTGGTAAATTTTCCGCTCACGAATAAGATTCCGCACCGCGGAATTCGAAAGCATGATTTCCATTGCCGGCACGCGTCCGCCGCCCACCCGCGGCACCAGCCGTTCCGACACGATGGCCACGAGCGTCGATGCGAGCTGAGACACCACCTGCCCCTGTTGTTCCGGCGGAAAACTGTCGATAATGCGGTCAATCGTCTGGGAAGCCGAATTGGTGTGGAGCGTGGAGAATACCAAATGTCCGGTCTCCGCCGCCGTCATGGACGTTGCGATCGTTTCGGGATCGCGCATTTCACCGATCATGATCACATCCGGGTCCTGTCGCAATACCGCGCGAAGCGCCTCGTGAAACGAGATGGCGTCTTGCCCCACTTCGCGTTGGGAGATAATACACCGGTCCTGTGAAAAAATATACTCGATGGGGTCTTCGACGGTAATGATGTGTTCTGTATATTTATGATTCACCTCGTCCAAAACCGCCGCAAGCGTAGTGGATTTTCCGTGTCCGGCCGGGCCCACCACCAGAATGAAACCTTGGTTCAGTTTTGCAAAATCATGCAGGATGGGCGGCAATCCCAACTCTTCGATGGTCCGAATGCGCGCGGGAATAAGCCGCAGTGCGGCCGCCATGAATCCGCGCTGATAAAATACGTTCACGCGAAATCGCGCTTTGTCTTCGTAGTTATACGAAAAGTCCACCTGCTTCAAAGCCCCAAAGCGGCTTTTCTGTTCTTCGTTTAAAAGAGCCATCACTAACCCCTCCGCGTCTTCTTTTGTTAGAATTGGTTCTTTCGCAAGCGGGATCAAAACACTGTCCACGCGAATCGTGGGGCGGCGTCCCACTGCGATATGAAGGTCCGACGCATTCTGGCGCGCTGTAGTAAGGAGAAGTTCATTCAGCTTTTCCTTGAAATTCATCATGCGTAGTTAATTGTAGCGAATTTTCCTTAGTCCGTCACGCTTCTCCACGAAACGTTTCGGTAGTTTCGGTTATAACCTCTTCAATCAATACTTTTCCTTCAAGCGCTTTCAATATGCCATCCTGCCGGAGAGATATAAATCCCTGCCGATGAGCCTCATCAAGAATCGTTCCTTCGGTGAACCCTTTCGTAATCGCGTCACCTAATTCTCGCGTCATCCGGAACATTTCGAATAGTGCGAGACGCCCCACGCTTCCCTTTCCTTTACAGATTTTGCACGTCGGTTTCGGCTCCGCTTTATAGATTGTGTACGGCGATCGATACGACACTATTTTTTGCACATCCGCAGGAAGCGCATGAAGCGCCGCGTCAATGCTTTTAGAAATTTCTTGGGATGCCGGACGCGGAACTTTGCATTCGGGACAAAGGTGGAGCACTAGCCGCTGGGAAAGCATGAGATTCAAGGCGGATGAAAGCAAAAAAGGTTCCACCTTCAAGTCCACAAGGCGCGGGACAACTCCGATCGCATTATTTGTGTGGATCGTTGAAAGCACGATGTGGCCGGTCAGAGCGGCGTTCACCGCAAGATCCGCCGTTTCCGAATCGCGGACCTCACCCACCATAATCACATCCGGATCTTGACGCAAAATCTGCCGCAGTCCGGAGGCAAAGGTGTAACCGATTTCCGGCCGCACCTGCGACTGATTCACGCCGTCCATAAAATACTCAACCGGATCTTCGAGCGTCACCACATTATATGCGTCGCTGTTGAACCGCTGAAGAATTGCGTAAAGTGTTGTGGATTTTCCAGAGCCGGTGGGACCGCTGATCAAAACCATCCCATACGGCCGCGTAACGGCTTCTGTGACAATCGCGGAATGCCACGCACTAAGTCCAAGTTGATCGAGCCCCTTCAAACCCGTCGCGCTGTCCAAAACACGGATCGCGGTTTTTTCTCCCGAAGGAGTGGGAAATGTCGCCACGCGGTAATCAACATCTCTACCAAAAATAAACGTGCGGAATCGTCCGTCTTGCGGAATGCGGGATTCGTCGAGTTTCATGCGCGCCAAAACCTTCACGCGCGACAAAACCGGCTGGGAAAGCGACGGCGGGAGCGAAGATATTTCCTTCAGTTTCCCGTCTACGCGGAATCGTATTCGCAGACGATTTTTCTGCGGCTCGATATGAATGTCCGATGCGTTCGATTCAACGGCCTCGCGGAGCGTCGATGCCACAATCTTGATGATCGGCGCGTCGTCGCGTGATCCTCCGCTTTCCAATTCCACCTGCTCGTCTTCCTCCACAACTTTTCCGATCTCCCGCACCGCCGCCTGCAATTCGGATTCAAATGGAGCGTATTTTCGAAGAACGGCATTTAAATCGGAGAAGGTGATCAAATAGATCCCCAAGCTCACTCCTTCTTTTTTTGCAATAAACTTAAGCGCCTCCTGCGCGCGCAAATCATCGGGATGAAACATTCCCACCACGAGAAGTTTTTTCTGTTTTTCAATCGGAACCACACGATAGGTCACGGCCGTTTCCTGCGGAATAATTTTTAAAAGCTCCTCCCCGATGGATTCGGGATTAACTTTTTTGTACGGAATTCCAAGCAACTCGCTTTTTACACCCGCCACCACGCTTTCCTCCACGGTTTTCCGTTCATAGAGAATTTCTTCCGCCGAACGATTTACAAACGCTCCGTCTCGGAGCGCTCGATCGGCAACATCCTCCCCCACCAGCTGCCTTTTTACCAATTCTTTGATGAGTTCCTGATCGGTCATGCGAAAAAATTATGGCTTGAAGGGATTGCTTTTCCCGGTCGCCGGCAACACAAGCGCGGAAGCAAAATTTTGGAGCAGGGCAAACACCTTCGCTTCTCGTTCCTGGGACGTGGGATCAAGAACCGAGGTGGGATCGAAATTTTTTGTTGAGCTCGAGATGGTCGAAATTTCTTTGAAGGTTCCGGGGAGTACGACTTCGATTTTTTCCGGCTGTTTGAAAAAGAGATAATATCCGCCGCCAAAAACACCGACGATGACCACGGCAAAGGTCAGGATAGTGATCCAATTTACTGGTTTTTTCTCTTCTTCTACAAGGATTGCCATATTTTTAATTTATTGCACGGGGTTTTGATAAAACATATCGATGGACAAATCGAGTGCGTCTCCTACGCCTGCTTCCTTGCCTATCCCGGGTGTGAACTTGAACGTTCGTACGTTCGCTACACGGATATTCTTTTCCACGAGCTCAAGAAATTTTTTAAGATTTTCATAGACGCCGCGCGCGGACACCGTAACGTTCACGGCCCCCATTGGTTTCACAATGGTAATTTTTGCTTTCGAAGCGGAAAGAAAGGGGGGGGTGATTTTAAATCCCAAGGACGTAACGGTGGCATTCGTCGTTTTGGCAACCGCATTAATCTGTCGTAAGGCTCCGATCGTATCCGAACCTGCGGGCATCGCGAGGGAAACCGAAGCTTGTAGCTGGGGAAGATTACGAAACTGCGCGATCAATTTTTGGACTTCGTCCACCGCCTGTTTCTGAACGTTAAAAAGGGATTGCTTCGATGCGATCTCTCCTCGCTCTTTTGAGATATTTTTTGCCTCGGGAACGATTAAATTAAAATAGATGATCGCCACGCCGATAAAAAGGGCAACCGAGAGCCCGATACTTAAAATTCTTTTTGTGGAAATTCTCATGAAAATTAAAATGCCGGCTTGGTAAGGAAGTCATCCTTGAACGTAATTTTGATGGTGAACACCGTGTTGCCGCTTGCGAGCGATACCTTATCGAGTGCGATCACAGCAACCTCGGGCTGACGCTCAAAAACCGTAACTTGTCCGGCGACCGCATCAAACTCGGGAGTCGTTCCATCAAGCGTCAATGTCTGCGAGTCCCCCTCCATACTCGCGTTTGTATAGGCAACGGAAGGAACGGTATTTTTTTCGAGAAAAGAAAAGATATTATAAGAGAAAAGGTGATCGCCAAGCGCTTTTTTTAAATTGACGATCTGCGAATAAAAACTCACAAATTTTTCTTTGTCTTCGCTGGTAACTTGTTTTGCCAACTGATCAATCGAGGCATCCACCCGTTTTCTTTCGCCCGCCAAATACGACGTGTACCCGAACTTCAGTCCGACAAAAACAAAGATAGAAAATAGAAAAAGAAACGCCGCCGAAATAAGCAACCGCCACGGCCACCCCACGGGCAGTTTCTCGGTTAAAAATTCCTCCGAAAATTGTGAAGTTCTAGCTACTGGCTGAACTCCCGTTTGATCCATAAAATAGTTTCATCGCAAGACCCGTGGAGAGCGCGAACGTATTGCTCAATTCCTTCATGAGTGGCTCCATCCCCTGGGGGTACTGTATCTTTGAAAACGGCCGAAGCCCTCCTACCATAATCCCCATCTGTTCTTCGACGTGTTCCCGGATGCCCGGAAGATTTGCCCCCCCGCCCGTAAGCAACACTTTTTCGATCGTGCGTCCCGTCGCTTGCTCAAAAATTCCCCGCACGCGGCTTGCTTCCTGTATTATAACATCTAAAAAGGGCGCAAGCGATGTTGATAATTCGGTTTCTCCTCCAAATCCTTCAAGCCCGCGTCGTTTTTTAAGCTCCTCCGCGCGCCACGGGCTGATCTCCAAACTGCGCGCGAGCGCTTGCGTGAGCGATGCTCCTCCGTAATCCGACTGCCCTACTTGCTTAACATGGCGTCCTTCAATTACGGCAAACTGGGTGGATTCCGCACCTAGGTCAATAAGTAGCGCCGGCGCGTTTTCGCCCTCATAGAGCGTCCGCACTAATGCGTAGCTTTCAATCTCCACGGCGGCCAGATGCACACCCGCGCCTCTAAAAATGGCTTTGTAAGTTTCGATCAAATCATTCGGAACCGCGGTGAGTAGAATATGCTGAAAAGGCTGGCCCTGTGCATTCGTAAAATCTTCCATCTTCACCCAATCGAGTGTCGTCGTGTTCAGCGCAACCGGAATATACTGCCGGGCCTGAAACAATACCGCATTCTGCGTCTCTTTGAGCGGCATAGCAGGCAGTTCGATAGGAACGATAAAAACCCGAAAGAGCGGAACGGAAGCCACGGCACGATCCGTCTGCACCTTCATTTCCCGCAGGAGTGTTTTTAGAAGAGCGGAAGTCCGTTTTACATCAAGACGTAGCGATGTGGTCTGTACCGCCTCATTCGGCCGATCCAAATAATCCTTCTTCTCAAGGATTCCGTAATTCGTGAGCGCGACACCGTCCGCAAGACGCTCCAACTCCACGGCCTTAAGCGCCACCGTGCCGATATCCACCCCAAGCGCTCGTTTCACTTTAAGAAATTGGGTGACATCCGTAAAAAAATCTTTAATGCCAAAATTCATTTCCTATTCATTGTAACACAGATTTGCGGGATCCTTTTATGTTTTCTAAAATAGCAGTTATGAAGCTTCGCAATATTATTTTTTCGCTCGGGACACTGCTCTTCCCTATGCGGTGCCCGGGCTGTAACACCGTCATGCCGGGATCCGATCCGTCCACGCGCCTCTGCGAAACCTGCCAAAATTCCATCGCACTTTTAAGCGGAGTGTACTGCTCTGTCTGCGGGAGACGCCTATCCGAAACAGTTCGCCACCCGCACTCCAACCATATTCTTTTCCCCGCAACGGATTTTAAAACCACCGCCATACGAAATTGCATCCATGCACTAAAATACCGCCGTGAACGCCTGGTAGCACGCATCTGTGCAGAACTTCTTTTTTTGTATCTCAAAAAAATAGAGCGCTCATATGATCTTTCTTTCGGAAAATGGCTTTTGATTCCCATCCCGCTTCATCCGCGAAGGGCGCGGGAGCGCGGATTCAATCAAAGCGAGCTTATTGCGAAAGAACTTTTGAGTTGTTATAGCAAGGCGAAACAACCTGCGCCCTCTTTTTCTGCAAGCCTACTCGCCCGCACCGCTTATGCGCCCGCGCAAGTAAGATCAAAAACGAGAAAAGCGAGACAAAAAAACCTCGAGGGTATGTTTGCCGTACGCGATGCCATGGAGTTAAAAAATCAAGACATCCTGCTTTTGGACGATGTTTCCACAACCGGGACCACGCTACACGAAGCAAGCGCCGCGCTCCTTCGAGCCGGGGCGCGGCGTGTTTTTGCGCTTGTGGTCGCAAAAGTATTTTAGAAAACCGGTCTGACGTTTAGGGCTCTACCCAGATTCTGCGAATCGTTCCGCTCGTTCCGAAATCGGTTGTGGAAGTGCTTACGTCTCTGGTATAAGAACATACTCCTCCGCCCCCATCGTCCACAGTGAGCGTAACGGGATGTAGAATATCTTGATAGAAATTGGTGGAGGGGGTCCTGTCGCCGGTCGCGAACGGCGGAGTACCAAGTTCGGTTGCATCCGTTCCAAATTCCCAATTCCATACCCAACCATCGACGGGATAACTCCCGCTCGAACGATCCAGCGTGGAGGTTCCGTCAAAACCGAATTGATACTGTCCCGAATTCACCCCGTTGTATTTTGATTTAAAGTCCACAAATGGATAGTAATGTGTGGGCGTGCGAAACGTCGAGCTATTACTCCATGCCGTCCATGCAGTCGACGCGGCATCGAACGCCCGGACGCGTGCGCGATAATTTGTGTCGTAATCTAATTTATCTATACTCGTTCCCATAGGCATCTCGAACCGCAGGGCTGAAATTCCGGTATAGGTGCCCGAAGCAGTTTTTCCAACGCCCGACACCGGATAAAACTCTACATCAACTTTATCCGCAACGGTCTTCAAAGGATTTACGGAGTCCGTATACGTCCAATCGACAATATAGGCGGAGGATGATGCACACCAAGAAGAACCGACGCGGCTGGCCATGGTTCCACCTTCTGTAACTCTTACATTCCTTATGAGCGCCGTGTTGGTACGCGACGTAACCACTACATCGCAGGGATGCCCCACATCGGTGCATAATCCTACACTCGTCCAACCTAGAAGACCGCCCCAGGCTGTTCCTTGAAGTTTGCCGAGCGCCGCAACCAGATCAAAACCATAGGGATGCGGATTTACGCCGAATGACGCTAAACTTACCCACCCGTCCCAATAATTTCCCGCTTCCGTTCCACTGTTTTCAAACGCGATAAATCGTGCCCAGCCGGAGAATTTCCCCGTCGCCGCATCGTAACGGGCTTCGCAGGAAATATTCGGGGCGCGTCCGGGACAACCAAAAAGATCATCGCGATTGAATGACAGCCACCCGTAACGATACGAATCATCACTGCCAGATGGATCGGTAGCCATCCCCGCCCACGCGACACCGGAAAGTAACCCATTTTCGTCTACCTGAACGCTGTAATGGCGCGCATTGCCGCCGGGCGCCAGTTCCGAATTAAAATCGATCCACCCCGCACCTCCGTCGGAGTACGGTATAGGCGTCTGCGCGAATGCTTTCGGAATTCCAATACGATTAATTCCTCTAGGGGGAAGAGGAGAAAGAGACAGATAACCCGGCCCCACGGAATTATATGCCTGACCGGAAAATATTTTTGTAACGCGCGTATTAATAGTGGAGGAAAGAACGGGGCTTCCAACTGAACCACCATAATTCACGGCTACCCGATAGCGATAAAAATTGCCGAGTGGAACATTCTTGTCCTGATATTGAAAAATAAAACTGGGGTCGTCGGACGTTCCCGACGGCCATCCCACGTCTCCCCAGACGCCGTCCGCAGTGCTCACGGTATTGGTTGCTCTCTGAACGATATAATTTTCTCCCGGAAATGTATTCTTCCACGAAAGCAGAATGTCCGCGGTGTCGGCGCCGGACGCAACATAGTACATTCGTGCCTTCACTTCTTGCGGGCCGTTCGCAACCGCTACCATCACTTCGGGAGTATAGTCCGAACACGCGGACGACAATCCATTCGAATAGCACGCCCGCATTTTGTAATAATAGGTGTTGTCGAGCTGGAGCGTCGTGGGATCTTCTTGATACGCCTGAACCCCAAGACCGATATTTTTTATGAAACTATAATCCAGGTCTCCTTGTTTCAGACGCCAGAGCTGGATCCTCTGCGTCGCGGGACCAAGACCGTCCGTCCATAAAAGGTCCACGCTACCGATCGTTCCTTCCGTTGCCCCCGGGGTATAACTGCCCGTAAAATTGCCGGGCGTTGTTGGTACATAAAGGAGTGGCGTGGGTGCACTTCTGCGGGCACTTGAAACCGCGCACCCTTGGGCGCCCTGTCCCGCGACAATCTGATAGGAATGAAGCCCGGCAGGAACATTCGTGTCTCTAAAAAAAGTGATGTAGGTTCCACCAAAATAGGCCGGAACGGAAGTAGCGTTTGGAATTGCAACGCCGTCCCTCAAAAAATCATAGAAAGCGAAATTAGGATCCGAAAACGTGACGGCGGTCGGATCCAGTCGCAGGGTAACCGTCGTGCCGGAGTCCGTAGCGGACGCAAATGTGAGTAGAGGTTTTATACCGCTAAGAACCGGAGCGGTAATCCTCGGAGTTGTCGCGAAGGCAAAAGGAGAAACGACGGGTGCCCAGAGCGAACAGCCGCCCGGAAGACAGGAGTTATAGTTCGGCATACTCCGCGCTTGATAGCAGTAAGTCGTTCCCGGAACAACGCCGGTTTGATTATAAGAAGTGACTCCGGATTGAGTGGATGTCACGGGAGAAGATCCGGCAAAATCACATCCAGCACGCACCGTACTGCGAATTTGTGTATATGGCTGGGAACCTAAAGTCCAGTTCAGATCAATCTGGCAGGCGGAAACCGCCGTGGGAGTTAGACTCGCGGGCGGAATAACTTGCGCGTTTACCGCTGTGGAACCCGCCGCAAAAACCGCAAACGCTACGATAAAAAACGCGTTGCGAACGAAGCGAAACATAGCTTGATTATAGCACAAAGAAAACAAAAACCGCTCCAGTAAGATTAAAACTTTATAACACTTATATTGAATCGCGTGGGGATGTTAGAACAATAATTAAAACCTGAAGTGTACATTCTCGCCTGAATATACTGATTGTTCGGCCATGCTAACTGTATACCTTCGGTCATACACGCGCCATTCCAAGGAGTAGTGATCTCGCCTGTCTGCATCGGAGTAATCTCATCACAAACGTGACCACCTGTGATTCTTGCGCCCGCACAAACCCATAAACCAACAGGAAAGGAATTGTCATCAAGATCATCATTAGGAGGATTAGCATCGGTGGTTGTGCTTCTCATCCCATTAACGGCAATAAGATATATCCCGCGAAGCCCGGTCTCAATAATATTTTGCCATGTGCTCTCCTGTGCTGGCATGTCACCAATGGTAAAAGTGTATACTTTCGAACTAACGACGGTATTACGAGCTGTTGTGCCTAGATCCGCTCCTAACGTCAGATTGCCTTTTGCTCTTACATCACCATTCCCATACACCACAAATCGATCGGACGAATCAAGAGTAGTGTTTACTGCAAGAGCCTTTGTCGTGTTGATCATTGCGCCATATCCACTATCTGCGGTTACTAGCAACCCATAGCGGTAATCTGCTTCTTGTCTAACTTTAAGATTTAACATTCCATCCTGTCCTAATGTCAGCGTTTTTATATTCGAAGCATTGGAAAACTGCAAAGTGCCCCCTCTATTTTCAATGCTATATTTCCCACCATCTGAATTTAGATACAGCTTCGGTATTGCCCCGATGACAGTTGGCTTTCCAATCGAAATTTTATTTTCAAATACGCCACTCCCCCCCGAGAATGAGACGGAATCTGATTCCACATTGTACTTAAACCGAGCCGGAGAATACGCGTAGGTATTCGGCGGATTGGGCGGACTAGGAAGTAAGGTTGCCGACTGAGCATTGTTATAACAGAAACCTCCTATGTAAGATGTTGCTCGGTAAAAATCATTTCCGCAATCACTTAGGTCCGCAGTTGCTGATGAGGTATCACAAGAGCATTGGAGATTGGGGTCCGTATTGAAACCGGGGGTGCCTCCGTTATTATCGTAAATATAGTGGTAACCACTCGGAGCATTAGAATCGATACTAACTTTCAAATCACCGCGTGTTACTTCCAAACGTTCTGTCGGGGAACCTCCGATACCAACCTTTCCGTCTTTCGCAAACAACGTATCTTTTGCGTTGGTGGCAATCACTAAATCACCTAATCCTCCCGCTGTACCCATACGGAACTGAACGGGGTTCACTACTCCAGCTCGGTCTATCCGAAGAGCTTCATCATTCGTTGGATTCGCTGCGATTTTCACCGCTCCACCTACCATAAGACCACCGGTGGGAGAGACTCGAAGGTCCACATCATTTGCCTGCACCGCAAATGTTCCCATTTTATAATTTGTCGTTCCATCCCCGCCATAAAACAGCATCTCCTGGGTTCCGGGAGCCTGTTCTATAAATCTGAAATCGAGGCGGTTTTGGCCTATATTTCCCGTTTCTCCTATCTGTACCCCCCATTTTGAATCAGGGTCATTAAGACCGATGGTGGATCCTCTCACGGAAAGTGTGTCGGCGGGATTCGCTGTTCCAATTCCTACCGGACCACTGTTGTAATAGATAATTCCGCCAGTGGTGCTTGTGGACCAGACTCCGCCTCCACCACCTCCCGACGGCCAACCAATACGACAGTCAGCGCCGATACAGATACCTGTTGTCCCTTTTACCATTGGGGCAGTGATACTGTTACTATCCGCCGTCACGTTTCCAATGGTTAGAGCGCCCGTATTCAACGTCCATTCGGGAGCATACTCAACCGGAAGCGTTGTTACATTTTTCCGCGCGGTAAGCCGAATCACTATAAAATAGCCTGGCTGTATAAGTTCTGTGTCGGCAAGAGGTCCGATGTATGCCGACGTATCAAGGTTTACCCTATAAATTGCGGCGAGGGCGCTGTTGGATATACTACCCTTTGATTTATTTATCTCGGTCCGAATCTGACTGACAGTCATCGAAGAACCGATCCAGCGTAATGCATTCCAGCCAACATTTAAAGCAAGCATTCTTGGGCTATTGATGCTTCCAGCGCTGAACGCCCCCCCAACCGTAAGACTACCGCCGCCCTTTCCATCTACTCGAGTTTTTACGTACTTGATAAATTGAAGTTGATACCCGCCATTCCAGTCGCTCGTCACACCAAGTTCATACACCTCATTTGGAGAAACGGTAGGATCGTTCGTTGCATCATATTGGGATGCAGAACAACTTGGTGTTGCTTCTGTTAAGCTGTTATCCTCGCATGCTTTTGTAGCACCAACATTACCCCCTGTTTTCGCCAATGTTATTCTATAAGTGTCCCAGGTTGCTCCAGCTTGTTGAAAATGGTTTAGAAGTATAAATTTGGGATCATTCCGAAATGTATCAAACGTAACGGAAGTAGGATTATAAGTGTTGTCTGATTTTCCAGTTTCCGTTTTTTGATAGAAATAGTCGGAAAAAAAGTTGGGATCAAAGTTATACCCATTAATCTGCACGTCGCCGCGGATATCCAATTCCGCAACCGGAGCAACGGTGTTGATCCCCACTTTAACAGAACGGGACGTGGAGGTGGCGTATAAAACAGAAGGAGTTGCATAACTTCCACTTGGAACAAGCATCCACCCCGCACCGCTACCACCCCCCGAACCGGAACCAATCGGAAGCCATCCTTCGGTTGCATTTTTATAAAAATACGGCGAACCATTTGTATAAACTAAAGCTCCGGGAACACGCGCCGTTGCGGGCAAACTTGTGGTCGCGGTATTTGGCAAAACAAAAGTTCCCACGGTTGTGATACGGCCGTCGGGGTACAACTGAAGCCGGGACTGGCTGCCGGTTTGGGTGGAAAGAAGTGTGATCACTCCTCCGCTCCCCGCGATGTTTCTGTTCGATAGAAAAAGACCCCATGGAGCGCCTGCGTAGGGGTAAATAATGGATTGTGCGCGGTTACTTGCATCCAACCCTACAATCCCGCGGTTGTACGGAAACGTTAGCGCATTCTGCGCCACGCCCGTAGTTGTAGATAGTTGCAGATAATCAAGCCGGAGCGTCCCCTGTTTGTACTGCGTGGAACTCCCGGTGGTCACCGGCACATAAACATTCCCTGCCGGAAAATCGGCGGGCGGAGGCGTCCAAAACTGCGCCTGTGCGACAACGGCGACGGAGAGCAAAAGCCCGATGACGATATACGTCAAAGGAGATTTATAGAAGGGGGTCATAATGAAAGTATACCACACTAGGCATTATCCACATGGCGTTGCATAAGTGCATAAGCACGATAGAATGAATACGATGATTGACGAGCCCACAAAACAAAAACGTCTGCTTTTTATAAGCGTTGCTGTTCTTATTGTTATAGCAGCCGCGGGAATTTATTGGGGAACAAATAAAAAACAAGCGGGGTCCACGGATGAAAATCAGCCCCCTTCTCCGGCGCCGGTCGCCATCTCTTCAGTCACATCCATTCAAGGCGTAATCAAGGCAATCGCGGGTGGAGCGATCTATGTTGAAATGGACAATCCGGATGAGATTGTTGCGGGCGTGCCCACGCCTAAAAAAGTCATCCGCGTCGCACTCGCCACAAAAAATACCGTTCTTACAATAACGGACTCGAACGTTCCGCCGCCGTTTGCTTTTGATCCCGTCCCGCCCCCTAAAAAATTCACCCTTGCGGATTTAAAAGTAGGCGACTCGGTTATTCTCACAAGCGCCCATGACATGCGCACTCCGGAAAGTTTTGACGTCACGCACATTGAGGTGATACGATAACCCCATGAATTTAATTCCTACAGTCATCGAAAAATCGGCATACGGCGAACGTGCCTATGATATCTACTCGCGCCTTCTGAAAGACCGGATTATTTTTTTGGGCGGCCCCATCGTGGACCAAGTCGCAAACAGCGTGATCGCCCAACTCCTGTTGCTGGATCATGAAGATCAAAAGAAGGATATTAAGGTGTACATCAACTCGCCGGGCGGGTCGGTGACCGCGGGACTTGCGGTCTATGACGCGATGCAGTATGTGAAAGCGCCAGTCTCGACCATCTGCGTGGGAATGGCGGCATCTATGGGCGCGGTACTTTTAGGCGCCGGGCAAAAAGGAAAACGGTTTGCGCTTCCGAACTCCGAAATTTTGCTTCACCAAGTGATGGGTGGCATGGAAGGCCAAGCGATCGAGATCGAAATTACGGCGCGGCACATTGTAAAGATCAAGGACAAAATGAATCAGATTCTGGTAAAACACACCGGGCAAAAACTGGACAAAATCGAGCGCGACACCGACCGGGATTTCTATCTGACCGCCGCCGAGGCAAAAGAATACGGACTGATTGACGAAGTTATAAAAACAAAGAAATAGCCAGCGGACAAAAAACAATCGGAAAACCACCGATTGTTTTCTTTTTGTCCGCGCTGCGCCATACTAAGATAGACATGAAAGCAGAAAATGTTTCCGACAAAATAATACTGGAACGCGGGGTGGAAGAGGTTATCGAAAAAAATCATCTTGCCGAAGCACTTGCTTCGGGTAAAAAGTTGCGCGTAAAACTCGGGATTGACCCCACCGCACCAGATATCCATTTGGGTCATACCGTTCCGCTACGAAAACTGCGCCAGTTTCAGGATGCTGGACATCAGATTGTCCTGATTATCGGCGATTTCACCGCGATGGTGGGAGATCCAAGCGGCAGGACCGAGGGAAGAAAACCACTTTCCGAAAAAGAGGTGCAGAAAAATATGGAAACATATCTCGTTGTAGCGCAAAAAGTGATCGACATAAAAAAGACAGAGGTTCGCTACAACAGCGAATGGCACAAACACGAAGGACTAGCCGCGACACTCGAACTTGCCCGTGCTGCCACATTTCAACAGGTCATCAAGCGCGCCGATTTCCAAAAACGCCTGGATGCCGGGAATGACATCACGATGCTGGAGATCCTCTACCCGCTCCTCCAGGGCTACGACTCCGTTAAAATAAACGCGGACGTAGAACTCGGCGGAACCGATCAAAAATTCAATCTACTGATGGGACGTCGCGTACAGCGCCACTTCGGTCAACCCGAACAGGATATCATGACACTCCCGCTTCTCGAAGGAACCGACGGATTCCATAAAATGAGCAAGAGTTACGGAAATTATATTTCCATCGACGAGACGCCCGATAATATGTTCGGGAAGACCATGACGGTTCCCGATACGCTAATCCGAAAATATTTTACACTTCTGACCGAAGTGGATATGTTGAACGATACGGACCCATATTCCGCAAAATTACTTCTTGCAGAGACACTCGCGGAAATGTATGCGGGGAAAAAAGAAGCCGCACAGGCGAAAGAAAAATGGATTCGCACGTTTTCCAAAAAAGAGGCTCCCGAGGACGCTACAAAATTGGAATCCCCTGCATCAACCACCGCGCTTGAACTCGTGGTATTAACCGGGACAAGCAAAAGCGAGGCGCGCCGGCTGATAGAGCAAAACGCGGTGGAACTCGATGGAGCTATCCTAAAAAATCCGACAGAAACTCCAAAAATCAAAACGGGCTCCGTTTTGAAAGTTGGGAAGAAAAAATTCTTTCGGCTTGCTGTTAAAAAATAAAAATCACGGTGTATAAAAATGCCCCGCGTCGTTTGGAAACGAACGCGGGGCGTTTTGGCTAATTGATCCATGATACAAAAACCAATCGCGGACTCGGATAGATCCTCACGGCCGGCGTGGGAAGTTTGATGGCGTTCAGAATCCGGAGAATCTCCGAATCTCTATCTAAGCTTCGCCAGTCGAAATCGGGCGAGAGCCACAACTGCAGATCGCCTTTCCCGTCGCGCCAATCGGTCAAATTTGCACCAAGTGCTACCGAATATCCTTTATATACATCGGTTGAAACCCAGTATGTCTGATCCTGGTAATCTTTCATCCACGGGTTCATCCGGTCGTATGCCGGATTTTTCCGCGGAACAAAAGACCATTTGAGCGACACCCGATCCAACATCGGAAAATAGCCTTGAAGGACCAGTAATCCGCCACCCACTCCGGCACCCGAGATATAATCCCCGAGGTCAAACCCAAAATATCGCGAAAGTCCTTCGTGATACTCCGTAAAACCTTGAATCAGGTTGACGGATCCGAACGCGAGCCAGCGCGCAGTACGGTCATCAAAGCCCGACCAAAGATACATCCCACGATATCGATCCCCGACAAAATAAGATGCGAATGTGTGACCGGGTTTGTCTACGCTTTTTGCGTAGCGACTGTCGTATTCAAAATGAAAAGGTCCGCGTGTCGGCCACCATAATTCTTTGGTGTAGTTCTGGTGGACAACGTAAAGAAGTCCTACTGTCCCCACGCCCACAACGGTCGTTTTCTGCCATGAAATTTCCTCTCCATAATTCGACCGAGGGGGTGCTTGAGAAAATCCTTGTGAATACACGACGTTTGCTGTACAAAATACGACAAAAAGCACGAAAGCGCTTTTCCGAATCATGACCCGACTCCTTTCGTATAAGTGAGGAAATTGGTAATTTGCTGGTTTAACTATAGCACCGATACGTATCTCTGTCAAATTCCGCCAATCTCATAAACACGGATGGACGCGATTCCTTTCTCTTTCACGACGCATGAGGGCTTCCATCCAGGAATCTCAAACGCGTAACACACGATCCGTGCGCCCAACTTCGCTTCGCGTTCAAATTTTCCCTTAAGCCGCGCGAGCGCTCGTGGCATTAAAAAACAGAAAAAAATATCCGCGTTCCCAAAATCCATTGTGTAAAAATTTCTGCGAATAAGACGCTTCGGTGAAATGCTCTGGAGGAGCAGATTTAATTTTCCAATCCAACACAGAACAAAAGCATACTCCACTCCTTTAATATCCAAACCAAACTCCTTTTTCCCCAGAACAATGAAACGCCCGATCCCCGCCCCCAAGTCATATGCCACATCACCCGGTTTCATACCAGTATTTTTGATCATTGCACGCACCGCCCGGAGCGGCGTCCAAACCGGGGGCGCGCCGATCACGGCTGCGACCGCAACAGGTAAAATAAGCACGAAAAGAATGCCAAAAACGATGTTCACTTTGTGGGATTATTTAACCCTACTCGAGCGTATTTTACCAGAAATTGATCGGACTTAC
>ERZ1292629.49-Hain-H43-01um-R1-49-length-116049-cov-18_pt1 | contig 99185 bp, 110 predicted proteins | sample MGYA00564399_ERZ1292629 | MGnify/ENA primary metagenome ERZ1292629 (study PRJEB36523, sample SAMEA6512636) | groundwater metagenome | collected 2019-01-08 | study: AquaDiva: Metagenomics assemblies of 32 groundwater samples | reverse complement strand
AGTCCGACTTCCTTAGGAAGTCGGACTTCCTCGTCCCTGCTCCATTCGAGATTAAATTCGAGAGAATTATTTGGGGACCATTCGAGAGGACACCCAGCATGATATGGCTTTTGGGAGATAAAGAAACATCAAAACGTCTGGGAGAAATAAAAAATCATCTCGAGGATATTTTAGAGGCAAAAAATGTGTCCTTTGACCGCGAAACGCGGCCGTTCAACGCGCACATAACTTTGGCAAGATTCGATATCCGTCTGCCCCATCCGAAGCCGACAATCGAGAAGAATGTTGATTTGCGATTCGAGGCGAGCAGTTTGGATTTGATGGAATCGAAACTATCGCAGGAAGGAGCACACTACGCCGTCCTGCAGAAATTTTCGTTTCGCACATAATTTGTTAGAATATTCTTAATGGTCATCTTTTCAAAAAGAAGAATAGTTACGGCTGTTCTTGCCCTCGCTGCCGTTGCCGCCCTTTTGGGGAGCGGTTTTGCGTTAGGGTGGAAATCGGGCAGAAATTATCCCGAGAATATCATTATTCAAGGCGTGAGCAATCTTGAAGAAGAAAAGCCGGAAGCAGTCGATTTCGGAACTTTCTGGCAGGCATGGCAAGAGATCGATTCGACATATCTGAACTACGACAAAGTGGGCAATGCGGAGAGAGTGCACGGAGCTATTAACGGGCTTGTCGGCGCGTTAAATGATCCGTATTCGGAATTTTTTGCGCCCACCGACAACCAAAAGTTCCACGAAGATATCCAGGGCAGTTTTGGCGGCATTGGAGCCGAGCTTGGCTCGAAAGACAATTACATTATTGTAGTCGCGCCACTTAAAGACACTCCCGCGGAACGTGCCGGCTTAAAGCCAGGCGACAAGATATTAGCCGTTAATTCTTCATCGACATTCGATCTTCCGATCGATCAGGCGGTGAAGTGGATAAGGGGACCGATCGGCGAAAAAGTCACGCTTACTATTTTCCGCGAGGATTGGGAGAAGTCCAAAGACATCGCAATAATTCGCGAGAACATAGTCATCCCAACGCTCGAAACAGAGATCATTGACGGCAACATCGCGCACGTCCAACTTTTCAGTTTCAACGCCAACGCAACGCGGCTTTTTTACAATGCAGTATTCAAGCTTTTCGCGGCGGGAAATACGGAAGGACTTATTCTTGATCTGCGCAACAATCCCGGCGGGTACCTTGAGGTTGCCGTTGAGCTTGCTGGTTGGTTCGTGCCGCGCGGGTCGCTCATTGTCACGCAGGCGGGGAGGGATAGCAAGCAGGAATTCAGGGCTGTTGGCAATGAATCTTTGAAGGATTTCCCGCTCGTGATCTTAGTGAACAAGGGTTCCGCTTCCGCTTCCGAGATCTTGGCCGGGGCGATCAAAGTGAATCGCGACAATGTTGAGCTGGTTGGCGAAAAAACGTTCGGCAAAGGAACCGTGCAGGAGTTGCACGAATTGCGGGACGGCTCGTCTTTGAAGCTCACAGTTGCCCACTGGGTACTCCCGAACGGACAGATCCTTGAAGGAGAAGGACTGACGCCCGACGTCGAGGTCAAAATGACCGATGAGGACTTTGAAGCGAAAAGAGATCCGCAGCTAGAACGAGCAGTAGAACTGCTCAAATCCGAAATTCTAAACTCTAAATTCTAAATAAATTCAAAATTCAAAATATAAAAACTTTTGGATTTTAAACATTAGACATTGTTTAGAGTTTAGGATTTAGAGTTTAGGATTTTCTTAAATACTATGCAGATAATTTTATTACAAGATGTGCGCGGATTAGGGAAACGATATGACGTAAAGAATGTCAGTGACGGTTATGCCCGCAATCTTTTGTTCCCGAATAAACTTGCCGAGCCGGCCACTCCGGAAGAGCTGAAGCGGCTTGAAGAGATGAAAGCAAAGTTGGACCAAGACGACGTGGAGCTAAGGAGCCAGCTTGGGGAGATAGCCCGAAAAATAAAAGAAACCGCGCTCGAATTCAACTTAAAGGCGGATAAATCAGGAGCTATTTTCGGTTCCGTGACCAAGGAGCAAATATTAAGCGCCATGCGCGACGCGCGGCTCGTCGGCAAAGAGCGAGTGGACATCGAACTCGAGCATCCGATAAAAAAACTCGGCGAACACGTGGTCGCCGTGGATTTGAAGAAGGGGATTAGGACGGAGCTGAGGATCGTTATAAAGTCGGAATAGATATTTATGGATCCAGGCGAATACGAAGGATTGGTTGAAAGGATAGCAGATCGTGTCCACGAATGGTTCCGCAAGGCTTATGGCGAAAAGCCACACGTAAGAAAAACAAACGATAAGGCGTGGGTTGAACAGCACAGCAAGAACCGAATCGATATCGCTGCCCTCGACTATGCCCATCTCCCGTCGGACTGGCAATATGAGCGCCGCATCGGTTCGCAGATAGCCCTCGACGCCGTTCTTGGGGCAGGCGAGAGTAACTGGAAGATGGACCAGGATTTTATCGAAGCAGTATCGGCAGAATTGCATGCGCGGTGGCTCGAGCGTAATTGGAGCAGGGCGGTTGAGGCACAGAAATCTCAGTATTTGAACCTCTCCGAGGAAGAGAAAGAGAAAGACCGTGTTTTTGTGCGCACGGCTATCGAAGTTTGGAAAAATACCTTTACTGCACCGCCCGAGCAGTAGAGCATAGCTCACTGCCCGACTTCGTGCAATTAAAAATTCGTTATTGAACTCGCACAAACGTAGCCTTTCTCCTTGTGCCGTCGAAACGCGTTTTGCTTTTGGAATAAAACTTAACCACACCGTTTTTCGCGGCGTAAAGCGTGTCGTCCTCGCCGCGGCGGACGTTCGCTCCCGGAACGTAGTGCGTGCCTCTCTGACGGATTATAATTTGGCCAGCCGTTATTGACTCGCCGTTTTGCTTTTTGACGCCTAGGCGCTTTGCGATCGAATCGCGCCCGAGCTTTGTAGAACCGATTGCTTTTGTATGAGCCATTTTGTCTAAGAGCGTAGCGATTAGCCACAAAATGCGCTATCCCGCACTAATTTCGCCGTCACCGTGCTCTATTTCTAAAATTATATATTATGTGGATTTTTGTGCGACTTGCGTGTGCGGATAGCACACCCCGTTTTGGGCGAAGCAAGTCGCCGTGGCATTATCCGCGAAATTTAGTGCGGGATGCCATACCTTAATTAAGATATATCCTAAATCAAAACCCGATTTTTCGTCAATATCTATCCCTTATAAATATCCGGCGGGACTTCCTGCTCTGCAATTGCGGCATTGATGCCCGCCTCGATGGCTTCGTCCGAAAAATCTCTATCCTTAAGAACTACTCGGATAAGTTGTTCTCTTTCTGAGCCAACGTTAAGGCCGGATAATTCACGGTAAAGCGTTTCCGGCGAGGCCTCCTCCATCCGTTCTCTGGCCGATTTTACCACTTCATTCGTTTCCATGGTTTAAAAGAATTATATGCTAAAATTGAGTAATATGCAAGCGAATAAATTAATTTTGGACATCGAAACCGTCGGCGAGGACTTTGATGCGCTCGATAAGTCCACCAAAGAAGTTTTGACTTACTGGATCAAAAAAGAATCCGAAAGCGAAGAGGAATACAAAGTGTCGCTTGAAGAAATGAAAGGCCGTCTTGGTTTCTCGCCGCTTACGGCGGAGATCGTGGCCTTGGGCGTACTTGATTACCACAAGAACGAAGGCGTGGTTTATTTTCAAGCGCCGGACGAGAAGGTAAAAGAGGACGCCCTTCGACAAGCTCAGAGTTTAGAAAAAGGCATAACTTTCAAGCAAGAAACGGAGAAGGGGATGCTAGAAAAATTTTGGGAAGGAGCGCGCAAGTATCAGCATTTCATAACTTTCAACGGGCGTGGGTTCGATATTCCTTTTCTTATGATCCGCTCGGCGGTTCACGGCATCCGGCCGACAAAAGACCTGATGCAGGGAAGATACGCCTGGCAACAGCGCAATAGCGATGCGGTTCATATCGATCTTTTTGACCAATTGACCTTCTACGGCGCCTTGCGCCGCAAAGGGGGATTGCATCTTTGGTCGCGCGCTTTCGGCATCAAAAGTCCGAAGTCGGGCGGCATTACCGGTGATGACGTGGGGAAACTTTACGCGGAGAAAAAGTTTTTGGATATTGCTAAATATAACGTTGGCGACCTTCGGGCGACGTGCGATCTTTACGAAAAGTGGGAAAGTTATCTAAACTTATAGACTTTGGTCTCGGCGATGAATGCCAGTGCGCACAGATTATAATTGAAAAAGCTGACCACGGACCTGCTGAATAATATGCCCCCACATGTCCTTATTCTCTTATTCGTACGAATAAGAGAATATGATACAATAATCAGGATAAATAATGCGATGAAAGATATCGAAAGGTCTTTAAAGGCGACAGCCAATAAGAGGAGATTGGCGATATTGAAGTATTTGAAACTCAAGCGGGAAGCTTCGGTGGGGGATATTGCCGACGAGATTAATTTGTCGCTTAAATCCACGTCGCGACACCTCGGAGTGCTCACCGCCGTAGACATTCTTGAAAAGGAGCAAAGGAGTTTACAAGTGTTCTATCGTTTGTCCTCTGCGCAAAAACCAATCATTAGACACCTTCTTACTATTCTCTAATTCGTACGAATTAGAGAATACAATTTTATGCTGGAAATATTAGATTTTTTTGTAAGTTTGGGCATAGGATTGGTCGAAAAATTCGGCTATTTTGGGATATTTGTCACAATGGCGCTTGAAAGCGCCGCCATCCCTATCCCTTCGGAGATAGTGGTCCCCTTAGGCGGATTTAACGCCGGACTGGGGGTGATGAACGTATGGCTCGTGGCGGTTGTTGCTACTTTGGCGAATCTTTTTGGTGCGATTTTGCTTTACGGCGTCGGTTTTTTTGGCGGCAGGCCCATTCTCGAGCGTTGGGGGAAATATGTGCTTGTGCATTCCGATGATCTCGGAAAAATGGACGCGTGGCTTCTGCGTCACGAAGCCGGCGCTGTATTTTTTTCCAGAATATTGCCAGGCGTGAGGACCTTCGCGTCATTGGTTTTCGGCGCAGGACGGGCAAAATTTTTGCCGTTCATCTGGCTTACGGCCGCTGGTTCCTTCATCTGGAACCTAGCGCTTGTCTATGCCGGATTTTGGATGGGGGAGAATTGGACGCAATTGCGCAACTACTTTGAAAGGTTCGAGATGGTGATAGCTATCTTATTCGCTTTCGCTGTTATAGGTTTTATCTTCAAGCATTTTCGGAAACGGCGTCGGACTTGACCCAGTAACATCACTGCGACGGTTTCACAAAATCCAATAATCGCAGTGATGTTACTGTTTTAGGCACACACATATGGCGGACAAGCCAAGAATGGCCGTCTGAATCTCGATTCCGCCGGCCGTTGCGACAAGGCACTCGAAGTTGCAATATTCCTGCCCGATTCGTTCATCGTTTTCGGCGTTGGGCCGCAAATTCCCGGGCTTTCGGAAACGACCGTGAAGTATCTTCTCGAACACGGTTGGCCGGAAGAGCGACTGCTCCACAACCCCAAGGGTTGTACGACATTAACGGAAACCGCGGCCGTGATCGAAGTTTTGCTTCAAAGGCAAGGTAGAGTTCCGCGCTAGCTGGCAGACCGATCTGAAACGCCTGCTGTATTCTCTGATTTGGGAACTCGCCGGATTCGCTAAGCTCGCGAAACAGTTACTCTTCGGCGAACTCGACTTAGTTTTAAGGCCTCAAGCGTGAAAACGCTCGAGGCCTTTGTTTTTTGTCCTCCCCGAGAACTTATTTGAACGCAAATTTTTCACTCAAGCTTTTAAAGAAGTAATTCTTTTCAAGTTCGGCGAATTTTATAAGTCGCCCCGAGCGCTTTATTTTTATGACATCTCCTTTTTCAAGAGGGAATGTAATTTTTCCGTCAGCCATCAGGACCAAATTCACCCTTATATTTTCCGAAGGCACGAATCCGTTTTTTCTAACACCCAATATTTTTATTGAAATTTCTTTGTCGCGCTTGACGACGATGCTTGGGGTTGGCATGTTGTGATCAAGTAACTCCGTAATGATGAAGCATTTTATATCCGGCATGACAATCGGCCCGCGCGCAGAGAGATTGTATGCGGTAGAACCGGTGGCGGTTGACACAAGCACGCCTGTGCCGCGAACGTATTGTAAAGGATGATTTTCTATGGCAACTTCGAGTTCGGCCATGCCCAGGATGTTCTGGATAGCCGCTTCATTAAGCGCGTCTATTCTAAAAACCTCTTTTTTATTGCGTATTACGACTGCTTTAAGCATCAGCCGCTTGACCGTATTGTATTTGCCAGAGAACACTTTTCTGAGAGAGGAGATGAATTCTTTTTCTTTTCTTACCGATGCGAGGAATCCCACTCGGCCAAGGTTGAGGCCGACGATAACGGCTCCCGTGGCTTTGTGCTTTCGCGCCGCATCGAGTATCGTTCCATCCCCGCCCAAAACTATCACAAATTGGGGCTTTGATGAATTTACGGCGGCGGAACGATAGTTTTGTTTTATCCATCGAGAAATCCGTTTGTTCCACCTCACGGCTTTCCTGTTTTGCAGATTGGGATAAATAGCCACCCTTTTTATGGCACTTTTTGGCATCAGTTTTATTTTATCTTGAATGGTTTTTTTCATCGAGAAGAAGAAAACCCCGAATGGCCATGGGCCTTTTCGGGGTTTAAGATTATGTTTTTGCCGCTCGAGCGCGGATATCCGCGAACGAGTGGTCAACCAGCAACTCTCCGTTTCTGAATATCGGCACAAGCAGATTTTCGTCTTTACAATCTTCTTCGCGGACAGTAGAGAAAACACCGTTTCTTTCGATAAGCTTTAATCTTCCAGCTTTGGATTTCTTGCCATGATCCGTGACAGGGTCTTTCATTACGTCTTCCCAGAGGGCGTTCACACGAACGGCAGAACACTTGAATGCGAATTTCTGCGTATCGCGGTCGACCTTCTGGAGAAGTCCGCCTCCGGAGCCGAAAGCGATGTTGTCGGCAGACCATCCGGCTTTTGCTATCGCCTCCAGGATCTCTTCGAGCATGATATAGTCGATGCCGTCGCCCTGGATCACTCGAACTTTGGGGTGGAGAACTTTGAAGCCTTTCGCGTTTTCGCTGAATCCGAAAGCTTCTCCGAGCAGGTTGAGCACCTTTACTACAACCGTTGGTGGATGTCCGCTGTCAGGGCGAACCACAAGTGTTCCGTCACGCTCCATTACTTTCTCCCAGAGCTGTTTGCCCCAGATCTCTTCGCAGGCATTGTAGATGTCATAGCTGTCGCTCACGACCGCTACAAGTCCGGTTGGAAATGCAGAAAGCATATTCGCATAAGCGTCCGCTTCGCGAGCTTTGCCCCAAGAGGTGATCGTGCTGTGTTCCGCCGCGGGAATCGAGAATCCAGCCATTTCTTCTCCATAATAATCGCGGGCGGCAATGAGAGCAGCCATCGTATCCGTTCCCTTGAAGTTCACGAGGTGCGCCGCTCCTCCCAAACCGGCCGATTCCGGCGAAGTGCTTCCGCGGAAGCCGAAATCATGGAGTTTGAAATCGATGAGGTTCGGGTCGCCGGTCCGCTCGAGTGCTTTCAGTATCAGCGCGCGCATGGCTCGACTTTGGGTGCAAACGGTCGTTGGATACCAAACCTCGGAAAGCAGTGTCTCAAGATAATTGGTGAGCCACGGCACTTCAGGATCGGTGTTTTCCACGGTCATAAGCACGTTCGAAGTGGGGATAGTCATTCCTTCGGGAATGGCCTTGATGATCACGGGTAACTTCCCATTGTACCTTTCGAGAATGTAGAGCCATCCGGCTTCGTTAAAAAGATTGGGGCCGAGATGCTTGCCAAAAATTTCTTTGGCCTCTTCGATGTTGGCCTTGGTCACGGCTTGCCCCACAAGATACCTTTTAAGAAAATACTGCAGTCCAAAAAAGGTGGTTGTGGGAAATCTGCCGCCGCGGCTTTCGAAGAACGAAAAAACATGCGTCGTACCTTTCGGATATTGCTTCCAGTGGGAAACCTTGTAGCTGTCCGTGAGGAGCAGCAAGTTTTCTGGGCGTATGTTCATGACGTTCCTCCTTTTTCGGCGGCGATGTCGGCAAGATGCTTCATCAACCTTTCTCCGAGAACTTTGTGCTCGTTCACGAGAAGATCAATGAAGTTGTCCCACGAAACCCATTCCAAGCGCTCAAGATCATCACTCGCTTGCGGTGCGCCATAGATATATTGCGCCGCAAAGAAATAAGTGAGGATCTTGTCTGCGGTGTTGCGGTAACGCCAGTCGTCAATGCGGTACGAACCAAGGCCCCGGAAGTCATCGACCCCCAATCCGGAAGTTTCTTCATAGGTTTCTCGTCTCGCGGCGTCTTCAAGTGATTCGTCTTCCACATCGACAAATCCGCCGATGAAACGCAGCGCCTTTTCGCCCTGCTTCCCTCCCAAGAGAACTTTACGTTCGCTATAGTCCAGAACTGCCACGTCGATTGTTTGATAAGAAATCGGCCTGAGGCGGCTGATCGCATAAATCACCCCTTTGCGGAAATCCTCGGAATCAACGGGAGATTGCGCATCGCCATTCCTTAGTTTTGTCGCTGAAAATCGAGCGTAGCACCCCTTTTTATACTGCGGTGAAATACAATGGTGTTGACCTGTGTAATGGGGGATAAAGCTGTCGCGCGATCCGTAGAGTATCGCACACGACCCTGGGAATTCCCGATCGATCAGAGTATCAAGATCTGTTGACCATATTTCGTCATGACCACGATCTTTAAGCGGTACGATGCGAACTTCGGGATATATTCTTTGTATCATCAGCTTGCGCGTTTCATAATCCAACGGATTTTTTTTCGCAGAGCGTTTGTGGGCGCAACCGAGAACGACGAGGACGTTCTTGTGGTGTGATATCGCATAATCGATGATCGATCTGTGACCCATGTGCAGTTTTGAGGTTTGGAATCTGCCGACCACTACACCAGTCATATCACTCTTTCTTTTCATGTCGTTTCCTCCTTGTATTGAATTGACAACGAGCATCACCTTGGCCCTTGAGCCAAGGCGGTTATCGGCAATACTGTGGCCTATTATATACCGATAATCGTCTTGGGTCAAGAGCTGCATTGTTAATGTCTAAATTACATTAAGTAAGGTTAAAAAAATCTCAAAGGATGTCTATCGGCAAGACTTTGTGACGGCGAAAAGCATAGAGTGCGGCCGGCCGCCACCTTAACCCGTAAACCTTGCGCTTCAAGGAGGAAAGGAGTTTCAGCTTAATAATTTTCTTGCGGAAATTGCGGCGATCGACCTTTTTTCCGAGAATAACATTATAAGCATTTTCGAGGTCCATTAAGGTGAACTCTTTTGGCAATAGCTTATTGATCAACGTTGTGTAGGTTATACGCCCGCGCAGTCGTTCAATGGCGAATGCGGAAATTTTATCGTGATCATATGCAAGATGAGGAAGTTTTTTTATTGGGCACCACCAGGAATTTTCAGAATCCATCCTCTCGGAAGTAGAAAGGTCATTCCATGGGATAAGAGCAAGGTAAGCGACAGCCACAACCCGTCCACGAGGATCCCTTTTTACTTCGCTGAAGGTGTAAAGCTGTTCCATATAAATATGGTTTTGTTTGATACCGGCTTTTTCTTTAATAAGGCGTAAGGCCGTCTCCTCGGCAGTTTCGTAGGGCAAAAGCAGTCCTCCTGGAAGCCCGGCGCGATTTATAAAGTAGGGTGGGCGATTGACGCGGGTTAAACGCAAGCAAAGTTCGCCCTCGCGAAGAGCGAGGATAACGATGTCCGAAGCCAAAACGGCGAAACGGAGGTTTTTCGTGGCTTTTTTGCCGACCTTCAAGTTTTTCATGCTGTTGATCTAATTATATACCCATGCTCTCTTATTGTCAAGCATACACTAAGACAGGTTGCCGTCAAGGGGTCATGTGGATAAGCAACTTGACAGAAATCAAGGATGGGTAGATAATGTAGACAGAACACTAACAATCGGAGGTTAAAATGCTGGCAAAGGAACTCGGAGTGCGTTGGCATGGGCTTTTCTCCCGTTTTGCCGAAGATCTTTACCCAGGTCGATATTCGTCCGAATTTTGCCTTGAGCTTGCGGAAAAAGCCCTCGAGATTAAAGGTTTAGCCGAAGAAAAGGGGTCTCTCATACTGGCCCACAACTATCTATATCCGGAATTTCATGAAATTGCCGATGCCGTAGGAGATTCGCTGGGCTTGAGCCTTTTTGCGAAAAATGCCAGAGCGCCGCGGATAGATTTTGAAAGTGTTTTCTTTATGGGTGCCACTGCGAAACTAATCGTTGGCGACTCCACCAGAGTATTTGTGGGAGATCGTCCGAACGTTCTTGGTTGCTCCTTGGTTTTTGGAACGGATCACGGCTGGATCGAAAATTGGAGGAAAATGTATCCCGAAGGAGTCATCGTTTCCTACATTAACAGCGATGCTTATACCAAGTCCTTGAGCGATTTCGTCTCGACTTCAAGAAATACAGCGCAAATCATCGTTCGCGCGCTGAAGGACAATCCGGGAAAGAAAATTCTGGTTCTGCCCGATAAATTCTTGGGTTTTGTCATGAAGGCCAAGGCCTTGGAGATCGCAAGGAACGAAGGTATCGCCGTTGACCCCAACCTCATCGACGTTTATCAATACCACAAAGGAGAATTTCGGGCTTCCTGCTACGTTCATGAACAAATCGGCCCCGATGCGGCAGAGCTTGCTCTTTTGGAGCACGACGACGCCGATCTCATTATCCATCCCGAATGCGGTTGTGCCTCGTCCTGCCTTTACAAAGTTCAGCAAGGTATCATCCCTCACTCGCGAGCATATTTCCTTTCGACCGAGCAGATGCTCGAGCACGCCAAATCTTCTCCAAGGAGAAAATTTCTCGTAGCGACGGAAAAAGGTATGGTTTACCGTCTCCGCAAGGAAGTTCCCGAAAAGACATTTATCCCGGTTTCTATGCAGGCCGAATGCCGTTACATGAAAGCAAATACCCTTGATAAATTACTCGCGTCCCTCAAGGAAGATAAACTCGAAATCGTGCTATGCAATGATTGCTGCGATCCAAAGAACCCGTATGAAGATGATCGCGTTGTCCATATCCCCATATCAACCGCGCGTAAAGCAAAAGAAGCCATTGACCGTATGCTGACGATTTTGTGAACAAAAATAGCCGCCACACCGTGGTGGCTTTTGTTTTAAATTTTAGCTTCGATTTCTTTTATCAGCTCATCAAGCGAATACTTGATACTTATTTTCGGTTTTCTTAATCCAACCTGAATTTCCACGTCCATGCGGCGTTCGTAATCAGGGTTTAAACCCACGACCATATTTGCATTTCGCTCCATCGCCGCTCCCAGTTCGAAAAGAACGATAGGATTGAGCGATCCGGAGGAAAACCAGAAGGATATGATATCGGCCGTACGCAATCTCTCATACTCCCAGCTTATTTGTTCCTGCATGGCCTCATGCGCCGTAGGAAATTTTTTACGCCGCGGATTGAAAACGGTTATATCGTATTTGGCGAGTTTATCGGCGACATATTTCTGCCAATCCGGACAATTTGTGATTCCACCGGCCAGGAAAACAGATTTAAACCCCGCTTTTTCCTGAACAGGGGCTTCAATGTATTGCATAAGTTTATTATATGCTAAAATATTTTATTACCCATGAACCTGCTCTGGCAGTACACAAAGCAATATAAGAAGCTATTCTTTCTCGCGCTTGTTCTCGCGGCTCTGAACCAGATATTTTCTCTCTTAGATCCGCAGATCTTACGAATGTTTCGCATTTGGGGCACCAGTGTCTTGTGATCACATGCTTGCGCACGACACTTCTCGGCACAAGCGTGATTTCTTCCTCGAATTTGACGGCGGTTTCGGCTTCAATGGCTTTGCCTACGACTCCTTTGCAGATCGGGCACTTAGCAATAGTGTAGGTGTGCGTTTCCGTGATGTCCGATTCTTTGGGGATTGGACGATGGAACCCTGCCGCGCCCGGTCTCTTGCCGCGGGGCTTGGCTTGGCTGGAGATTTTCTCCGGTTTGTACATATACGAAAGCAGTTCCTTGCGCTGCAGTTCCTTGTCTTGCAGTTTTTCCTCAAGTTTGGCGATATAGCGCCTGCTTTTCCCGAGTTCGCGAGTCAGTTCTTTCACTTCTTCGCGCAATTTCTCGTTGCTTTTCTCAATCCTTGTAATCTTGATTTGCATCCTGACAAACGGTGATAATGGGCCTCTCATATGTGAATATCCCCATTATACCAAAATGGCAAAAAGCCCCTATTTTATTGGGGTTTTGGGCTATTTTGACTCGGGGTGGTGAGGAGATACATAATTTCCGCTTGACTGCACGCTCTTTTTTTGTTATAATGTGTACAGCAAACCAAAAAAGGAGATCGAAGATAATGGAGACTAAAATTCTTGGCCTGGGAAGTTACCTGCCAGAACAGATTGTCACGAACGATGAGTTGTCTGGTTTTTTCAACCGCTTTGTGCCAGAGAATCTACCGCTGGCGCTCCGCATGAATCCCAGATGGATCGGGCGTAGACTCGGCATCAACCAGCGCAGACTCAGTTGCTCTCTCGCTGGTACGGGAAATGGCATAGAGCACGACACCACTCTTGCTGAATATGCCGCGGACCTCGCACTGGAAGACTCGGGGGTTGGCTCCAATGAGATAAGTGCGTTGCTGCACGCCACGGCAACGCCGGAGAGATATGCCCCAGACCCAACATGCAAGCTTGCTGATAGTATTTGGGCTGGTGGCGCATCTTTCGGCATCGTGGCAGGATGCGCTGGTTTTATCTACCAGCTCATCGTAGCAGATGCATTGATTCAATCGGGGAAGGCACAATATGTGCTGGTAACCGGGTCGAATTGCATAAGCCCGTACTTCCAAACCCTATCCCACCTTGGCGGAATGGATGCCGAGCACATCAAGAATGACCGCTTAGCGGCATCTCTCTTTGGCGACGGTGCTGGCGCTGTGGTTCTCGGTCCAGTGGGAACTGTGGGCACCATAAGGGGCACCAGAAAAAAAGTCATCGTCGAAACCTTCTGGGGTGCTTGGGGTGACGGAAATCCGCCGGTCTGGATAGAAGCTGGCGGATCGTCAATGCCGACAACCGAAAAGACGGTTAGAGAGGGCCGCCATTGTTTCCGGATGAACATGAGTCCCGTGCTCGATCGGGGAGTGAGTTTACTTGCGTGGGCTGTTACACAGCTTTTGCGAAAAGTTGGCAAGTCTGTGGAGGATATTAAGTATTTTGTTTTCCATCAGGCTAGCCAGCCATTTCTGCAAGCAGTGATTCGAGAATTGAATATTCCGCGTCACTCCGTACCAATCAACTGCGATCGGTATGGAAACACCGTGAATGCCACTCTCCCGATTACCTTGCACGAGCTCGCGAAAAGCGGCGATCTACACAGAGGTGATCTAATTGTGCTCGCTGCCGTGGGCGACGGCTGGCAGTATGGCTCTGCGCTCGTCGAATGGTAACCCAATCCCGCCACCGGTTCCAAGTTAGTGAGCTAAGACGCTGGCCTCGCTTGCCCCCTATTCTCTTGTCTGGGAAATTCTGGGATTCGCCAAGCTCGCGAAACAGTTACTCTTCGGCGAACTCGACCTCGTCTTAAGGCCTCAAGCGTGAAAACGCTCGAGGCCTTTGTTTTTTCCACAAGGAGTTTTCTAAAACTTTTGAATTATCTGGTCCTCTACGCCGTTTTGTGGCGCGAACAGCTCGCGCAAGGATAAAATTGCTATTCTCCTGTCATCGTGTTAAGCTACGAATAACGCAATGAAACCGCTCTTAAAGGCAAAATCGAACCTGGATAAAAAATTCAAGAAAGTCGCCGCAACGCCGGCGAGCTTCGCTTTTTTTGTAGCCATTCACGACTTTATCGAATGCGTCGAACTTGACCCCGCCCTTTCCCAGGGATTTTCTCGCCTCAAGATCAATAGGGAGAAGGACCTTTCTACCAAGTACATCAACTTAAGGCAGATCCATCAGGGAGTAAAAGACCTCGCCACGCCGACGAGCGAGGACTTGGGCCACGACAGAAACGTCGTCGTCCGCGACTTGAGCCGCATTCGCGCTCAAGAAATGAGCGACAGCAACACATTTTGGAAAAAACGAGAATTATGGAGAAAGCTTGCCACCGAAGTCCACGGAAATATCAACGCCAGCCTTTTCCCCAGTCCCGTAGAGACCGCTTAGCATTCAAAAAACAGAATTTTCAGCATGACAGCTATGGGTTCTGATCAAAAAGATTTTTATGGGCTCGGTATCGCGCCGGGCATTCTTCAGGTTCTCTCTCGCGTCGGCTTTAGCGTGCCAACGCCAATTCAGGAGCAGTCGATACCGATAGCGATCGAGGGAAAGGATATTATGGGCATCGCCCAAACGGGGACGGGGAAAACACTTGCTTTCGGGATACCTCTAATCCAACACATACTCCAAAAGAACGGTTTGGGATTGATCGTCGTGCCTACGCGCGAACTTGCGATCCAAGTCGAGGAAATGCTCGCGAAGATCGCTACTCCGATGGGCGTAAGGATCGCCTCGCTTATCGGCGGCGAGCCGATCTTCCGCCAAATTGCGCGCTTAAGAAAAAAACCGCAGATCATGGTTGGCACTCCCGGAAGGATAATCGACCACTTGGAGCAAAGAACTGTTTCGTTCGCCAAGTTGACGATATTAGTGCTCGATGAGGCCGACCGCATGCTGGATATGGGTTTTGCTCCGCAGTTGAAGCGGATAAAAGCGGCATTGCCCCACGAACGGCAGACGATGTTTTTCTCGGCAACGATGCCGGAAGAGATAATCAGCATGGCTCGCGCTTATCTAAAGCTTCCAATGCGGGTTGAGATCGCGCGGTCGGGAACCGCGGCGAAAGACGTTACTCACGAACTGTTTTTCGTTAACCAAGACGCGAAGCGCAGATTGCTCGAAAAAATACTTCAGGACTATAAAGGCTCTGTGCTTATTTTCTCGCGAATGAAGTTCGCGGCAAAAAAAATAGCCGGCCACCTTCGCGCACTCGGTCATTCCGCCGCCGAGATCCACTCTAATCGTTCTCTAAATCAACGCCGCGAAGCGCTTGATGGTTTCAAAAAAGGGAAATATAGGATCCTTGTTGCGACAGACATCGCCGCGCGCGGTATTGACGTGACGAACATCGAGCTTGTGCTGAATTATGACCTGCCGACAACCCCGGAAGATTACGTGCATCGCATTGGCCGCACGGGGCGCGCAGGGGGAAGGGGGCACGCCATTTCTTTCGCAAGACCGAACGAAGCGAACGATGTGCGAGCGATCGAGCGCCTTATCCGCACGGTTTTGCCCGTTTCAAAATTGCCGGAACTGCCGCCACCTTTACCGGAACAGCGTGGAAAAGAATTCTCCGGCCCCGTTCGCGAACAGAAAAGACGCCCATTTCCTCCGAGACGGGGAGGGTTTAGAAGCAGAAGAAGGTTATATTGATCTACTCCGCAACCGAAGATTTTCGCGATTTCTACTATCGGGGAGTTTGCAAGGATGTCGCAAGGAAAGAAAAGAGCCCGCATGGTGAGTCAGCGGGCTCGAAAGGGTCTTGGATTTCGGAATCTTTGGTCAAAATCGGCGACGATCTCTCCGTTTGGCCGGAAGGTTAGGCGTAGCAATTCGTTCGGCTGCCGCACCCCGTGTTCCGGTGCGTCAGCCGTCGGAACGATACCTTCTGCGGTAATCGCAATCGAGAACGGCCTATTTGACTGCGCGGCGGTTTCGGATGCGGATTCGCAGAGCGATTTCAAGATCGTCTTGTGTCTTTCGGTCATCATTTCCCAATCGGCGAGGGTAGAGAGTAGGTCGCGTTCAAAGAAATCCCAGCTCGACATTCGGTACAGCGCAGGCATCGGCAAACCTCCTTATTGAACTAGGGGTATTATAGCGCGTTTTTCGGCAAAAGTCAAGAAAAATTTTGAGGTGGGTGGTGGGGCAATCTAAGAGAACTTCGCTTTAGCTCGATCGGCTTTCGTTAAATATTGTTTTCGCAGGCGCACGCTTTTCGGCGTAATTTCCAGATATTCGTCTTCGGACATTATTTCGAGCCCGCGCTCGATCGTGAGTTCGAAGGGAGGAGTAAGTTCGATCGCTTCGTCCGATCCCGATGCTCTCATGTTGCTGAGCTGTTTGCCTTTCGTCGGGTTCACTTCCATGTCATGGCCTTTGGCGGCATTGCCGATAACCTGCCCGGCATAAACTTCCGTTCCCGGACCGATGTAGAGTACCCCTCGTTCCTGGAGGCCCCATAGAGAATAGCCGAGGGCTTTGCCCGTCGCCATGGAAACCATTGAGCCCACTGTCCGTTTGCGGATCTCTCCCGCGTACGGTTTGAATCCCAAAACGCGCGAAGAAAGTATTCCTTCGCCTTTTGTGTCCACGACGAACTGGTTTTTGTATCCTAAAAGCCCGCGCGTGGGTCCTTCGAACGTAAATCGCATGATGTCGCCGTGCCCGCCCGACTGAACGACATCAGTCGTTCGGGCGGGTTGGATCAGATTTTTAAGGACAAATGCGCGCGAGCCGAGGCGCTCAATGATCGCGCCCTGGTATTCCTGCGGCGCGTCGATGATAACTTCCTCGAACGGCTCGAGTTTAACTCCGCTTTCTTCGCGGATAATGACCTTGGGTTGGGAAACCTGCACTTCATATCCGGCGCGGCGCATGTTCTCGAGAAGGATGGCAATGTGGAGTTCGCCGCGGCCGTAAACCTGGAACGTGTCTGTCGAGAAGAAATCCACCTTCAAGCCGACATTGACCTCCAGCTCCCGCCTTAAATATTCTTTGACCTCGCGCGATGTTACGCGCTTTCCCTCCCGACCCATAAAAGGGGAGTTGTTGACCAAAAAATTGAGCGTGATGGTCGGCTCGTCAATCGCTATCGCCGGAAGCGGCTCCGCATTCGCGTCTGTTGTCACAGTTTCGCCGATGTCTATATCGGGCAGGCCGGCAATGAGAGCGATGTCTCCAGCGACCGCTTCGCTGGAATCAACTCTCTCTAAGCCCCTAAAGGTAAAAATTTTATTTAGCTTGCCGGAACGCGTTTCGCCGCCCGGTTTTTTGACGAATACGTCCTCGCCGGAGCGGAGAGTGCCTTCGTACACCCGGCCCACGGCCATGCGTCCGACAAAATCGTCGTAAGCCAGGTTGAATGGCTGGAAGCGGAGTGTCTTTGCGGCGAGCATATCCGATGACACGCAGGGAACATGGGAGAGGATTGTGTCCAAAAGCGGCGTGAGGTCGGCGGACTTATCTTCCGGTTTAAGTTTCGCGATCCCTTCGCGGCCAATGCTGTAGACAACCGGGAAATCGGCCTGGGCTTCGCTCGCGCCGAGTTCCAAAAAAAGTTCGAACACCTGTTCTTCCGTGCGCGCGAGGTCCGCGGCCGGCTTGTCTATTTTATTGACGACGACGATCGGGCGCAGTCCCAGTTCCAGAGATTTTTTTAAAACAAAACGTGTTTGCGGCATCGGGCCCTCCTGCGCGTCGACAACCAGGAGTACGGAGTCGATCGAGCGCAAGACGCGTTCCACTTCAGATCCAAAATCGGCGTGGCCGGGGGTGTCAACGATGTTTATCTTCGTGCCTTTATAAGTAATGGACGCGTTTTTGGAGTAGATCGTAATGCCGCGTTCGAGTTCCAGAGCATTGGAATCCATCGAGACGCCTTCTTTGGATGCCCCCGTTTGGCGCATCAAAGCATCCGTCAAGGTGGTCTTGCCGTGATCAACGTGGGCGATTATGGCTATGTTGCGTATTTCCATCTTGGATGTAGAAAAAAAATAGGCCTGTCGGGCCTTATGACACGAAACATAATCATACTATTCTTTCGGAATTTTATCAAATGCCCTGCGATTTTATCTCGTTCAATATTTTTTCCAATCGCTTTACGCTCTCTGGGTCATGGATCGAGATCGCGATCGCATGCAGACCTAATTTCTTTAGCACAGAAAGTTTTTCCTTGAGCTCTTTAGCCGACACAAGATCGCTTTTCGCGAGGAACAAGTGCTCGGGTTTTTTGAGGAGCTCCTTGTTGTGAGTACCCAGTTCCTTACGGATAGTTTTATAATCTTTTGCCGGGTCAGTGGATTCCGCTGAAATAAAGTGAAAAAGCGTGCGCGTGCGTTCGATGTGGCGCAAGAATTTTATGCCAAGCCCTTTGCCCGTAGACGACCCTTCTATTAATCCTGGAATGTCGGCGAGGATAAGTTCGTAATAGGCGCCGAGGCTTGGCTCTAGGGTCGTGAAAGGATAGTTTGCAACTTTACTCCTCGCGTTCGTGAGGCGGTTCAGCATGCTCGACTTCCCGGCGTTCGGAAGTCCCACGAGTCCGATGTCGGCGATAAGTTTTAATTCGAGCCGCAGTTCGAACGTTTCGCCCGGGCGCCCTCCTTGGGATTGCTTGGGTGAAGTGTTGCGCGAAGAACGGAAGTGGAAGTTGCCGCGCCCGCCTATGCCCCCTTGGGCTACGAAGACATGTTCACCGATCTTTTGTACTTCGATCTTATTCCCGTTAGTTAAATTGTGTATCACCGTTCCCACGGGGAGTTTAAGCACCAGGTCCTCGCCGTTCTTGCCGTCACGGAATTGCCCTCGGCCGTCGCCCCCGCTTTCGGCTTCAAATTCTTTTTTGTAGCGGAATTGCCGCAAGGCGCCGATGTCAGAAACACCGAGAGCTATAACATTCCCTCCTTTGCCGCCGGAAGTGCCCGTCGGGCCTAAGCTTTTTAGGTTCGTATTAAAAGCCACGGCGCCTTTTCCGCCGGCTCCCGCAGAAACTTTGATTTTAACGTCGTCGATAAGCATACCCGGTAGTAGAACTCGACTTTATTTTATATTCGCCCTAGCAGCGGTCGAGTTTCACTACTGGGCATAGGTAGCTAATTGTACGCCAATAAACGATTTAAAGCCACCTTGGCGATTTAAAGCGTAGAGGGGCGAGTGTATAAACCAGAGTGTCAGTATGTTAAAATAAAACTATGAAAAAACTTATTATTGTTTTGGTGGTAGTGGTGCTTCTTGGTGCCGGCGCGTATTTCGTGTTCCGGGGCGGGTCGAGCGTGAATATTCCGCAGAGTCCGGCAGAGACGGGAGGAGTCCCCAGTACGGGACAAACGCCAGGCAATGAGCAAGCAGGCGGTGCGAATGGCGCGCAACCAAGCGTTAGTGAGCAAATGTCCATCGGAAAATCAGTCGAAGGCCGCGACATCCTTGCCTACAACTACGGCAGTGGAAACACACAAGTGCTTTTTGTCGGAGGCATACACGGGGGTTACGAATGGAACACGGTTTTGGTTGCCTACGAAGCGATAGATTATTTCAAGGCGAATCCGGCCGCTATTCCGGCGGGCGTTAAGGTGACCGTCATACCGGTGTTGAATCCGGACGGCTTGAACAAAGTTGTCGGCACTGCTGGGCGTTTTGCCAAGGCGGATGTGCCGTCATCGCAATCTCTTCAGATATCAGGCCGCTTCAACGCCAACAAAGTGGACCTGAACCGCAACTTCGACTGCGATTGGCAGGCGAATGCCATGTGGCGGCAGACGCAAGTTAGCGGCGGGAGCTCGGCGTTTTCTGAGCCGGAAAGCGTGGCGTTTCGGAATTACATAGAAGCGAACAAACCGAGCGCGGTCGTTGTTTGGTACAGTGCCGCAAACGGTGTGTTTGCCTCAAGCTGTCACAACGGCGTTTTGGCCGAAACGAACACGCTCACGAACCTTTTCTCAAAGGCATCCGGCTACCCGGCATACCAGGAATTCAATTTCTACGAAATAACCGGGGATATGGTGAATTGGCTCGCCAAGAGCAAGATCCCGGCTATCAGCATTCTTCTGGCCACGCACGAGGATACCGAATGGAGCAAGAACCAGGCGGGCATAAAAGCCCTTCTTTCGCACTACGCGGAGTAGCACTGTCATTCCGAGCTCTGCGAGGAATCCCGTCGAATGATGAATTTTCGAAATAGTTTTGTAATTGCCGCTATTATCGCCACCGCGCTTGGCGTTGGTTTGCTTGCGTATGTTTTTTTGCGCAAGGGTAGTGTGCCGGAGCCGGTTGCGGAACCAGTTGCTTTAGAATCCGGTCCGGAGCATTTTGTGCTCGGCTCGTCCGTCGAAGGGCGGTCTCTTGACGTTTACGAATATGGGAACGGCAAGACGAATCTCTTGTTCGCCGGAGGCATGCACGGCGGCTATGAATGGAACAGCGTGCTTTTGGCGTACGAATTTATGGACTATCTTGACGCGAATCCGGAAATTATTCCCGCGAATCTGACCATTGTGGTTATCCCGTCTTTAAATCCCGACGGAGTGTATAAGGTCGTGGGCTATGAGGGGAGATTTACGGTAAGTGATGCGCCGGAAGGCGAAGCCGCCGTCCCCGGGCGCTTGAACGCACACGCGGTAGACCTCAACCGCAACTTTGACTGCAAGTGGAAACCGGAGGCCGTCTGGCGCGAAAAAGTGGTGAGCGCCGGAACCGCGCCGTTCTCCGAGCCGGAAAGCGCGGCGTTGCGGAAGTATGTTTTAGAGAACGCTCCGGCCGCGGTTATTTTTTGGCACAGCAAGGCGAATGCGGTCTACGCGTCGGAGTGCAAAGAGGGAATCCTCCCGCAAACGCTCGACATTATGAACGCATATGCGCGGGCATCTGGTTATCAGGCAGTCCGGTCATTCGACGCTTACGAGGTCACCGGCGACTCCGAAGGATGGCTCGCTTCGATCGGCATCCCGGCGATTACCGTTGAACTGAAAACGCACGAAAACATCGAATGGGACCGGAATCTAGCCGGCATCAAAGCGCTTTTCGAATACTACGGGCGCTAAAAACGAACCCCCCACTAATTAGAGAGAATGGATTCATTTTCTGTTCGACTATACAATTCGCGCGAATGGTTGAATGGAAAAAACAGGGATGGAGGGGCGTTTTGGGGTGGGGAAGAAGTGGAGCCTTGCGCACTAATTATAATTTTGTTATAATAGGAGTATGACACAAAAAGTATTAAAAGTCGGGAGTTCGGTAGCCGTGACAATCCCCAAAAAATCGCTTGCAGAGCTGGGACTCAAAGCGGGTGACGAAGTCGTTGTGGAGACCAATAAAAGGACGAAATCGGTCTTGATTAAGCGGGCAGCAAAACAGTCGGTGCGACAAAACAGAATTGCCGAGCTGACTTTGAATTTTATCAACCGCTACAGAAGCGATCTTGAGGCGTTGGCCAAAAAGTAATCCGTGAAATATCTTTCCGCGGAAGACATCTTACTGATTCACTCGATGGTGATAGATGAAACTGGCGGCGCGCATGGCGTTCGAGATCGTAACGCCGTTTTAAGCTTGGAGAATTTGCCGCGACAGGCAGTTTTTGGCAAAGAACTCTACCCAACTATTTTTGGAAAAGCCGCAGTTTATGCAAGAAACATTATTTTCAACCACCCGTTCATCGATGGCAACAAAAGAACGGGAATGACCTCTGCTGCGGTTTTTCTGGAAAATAACAATTGCAAATTGATCGCAGAAGAAGGAGAAATTGAAAAGTTTGCGCTTAAAATAATTTCTGACCGTCTTGAATTAGCAGATATCGCCGATTGGTTCCGTAAACACTCAAAAAGGGGATAGCGGCCTGCCCGGTAGTGAAATTGCGATATTTTAAGTAGCCGCAGGCTTTCGCAATTTCTACTATCCGGGGCCGTTTTGGGGCGGGGGAGTTATCCCCAGAAATGTTTTGACTAGACCATTTGGTCGGGTATCGTTATCTCAATGGGAAAGACAATAACCAAAAGACAAAAACAGCTTTTAGGTATCATTTATGAGTTTTTCAGTACCACCGGCTATCCGCCTAGTTTTGAGGAAATGCGGGAAAGCTTGGGCGTCGCATCAAATCAGTCTATCGTTGATCTTTTGGAAAAGCTCAAAAAGGCGAATTTGATCAAAAAAGACGAAGGTGCTCGTAGTCTGGCAATTAAGCCCTTGGGCTATGAAATACTTGGACGTCCCGCGCTCGCTCCCATTTTGGGTACAACCACCGCAGGAACTCCAGCAGAAACAATTGAGATAACCGGGCAGTGGCAAAAACTCTCTCCTAGCGTCGCACGACTTGAGGCAGAGGTTTTCATGCTTAAGGTTCTCGGTGATTCAATGATAAACGCAGGTATTGACGACGGCGACGCTGTGTTGGTTCAAACAAAAAAAGAATTTACGTCTGGTGAAATCGTTTATGCCCAAATCGGCGACGAGGGGACAATAAAGCGATTTATGTCTGATGATAAACCGCCTTATGTATATCTCAAACCGGAAAATCCAAAATATGAGTTGATTCCTTTCACCCACGAAATGGAACTAAAAGGAAAGATCATTTCGGTTTTAAAAAACGGACACTGGAAGTCCATATAATAAATTTATGAAAATACCTATACCAAAATCGCATAAGCCGAAAATTCATGACAATACCGAAGAGCATCTTATCATGACTCCGCCAAGTGTATTGGAGAACAAACTTGAGGAGCTTGAACGTTACAACCGAGCAATTGGCCGGGTGTGGAGCGACATCGGATTGGCTATAACTTTTGTTATTGCGGTTGTTACGTCTCAAATCACCAATCTAGGTTCGATTTCTGGTGAAAGTATCCGCGGAGCATTTTTTACTGGTTCAATCGTAATGTTAATAATTGTCTGTTACGACCTTTATCGAATTTGGAATGCACCGGTTAAAAGTCGGCGCGACGTTGTTTATGGTTTATTGAAAAAGGACGCGAAGGACGTTGAAGAATAATATGCCCACCAAAAAACAAAACAAAGTCGAAGAAATAATCGGGAAGATTTTCAAGGATGCCGAGCTTCTCTATGGCCTCAAAGAGTTTGAAGGAGTCGACTTTGGTTCGGTGCTTGAAGTTACCGAAGACGAACCAAATCGTTTTTTCGTCTCTGACCTTAAGAATGGTAAAAAACGTTTAGTTTTTGATGCCAAGAAAAATGTCGGCAAACCAGAAGAAATCGTTCGCCAACTTTGGCTCCACAAACTTCATGTTCACTATAAATATCCATTTGAACGGATAGAAACAGAAAAAAGTGTCCACTTTGGACGGGAAATCCACGCCAAAGCCGCGGACATTGTCGTGTACAAAAAAGACAAAATCACGCCGTACATTATTGTTGAAGTTAAAGCACCTAGCGAAAAGAAAGGGCAAGAACAATTAAAGGCTTACTTGAGCGCGGAGGGATCGGAAATCGGCGTTTGGTCGAACGGTACGGACAAAGTTATTTTGTATCGCCCATATCCGAGAGAATACGAATCATTAAGCGAAATTCCCGCGGCCGATCAGACGGTGGACGATTTGTTCGAAATCAAAAAAACATGGAACGATCTGACCCCCAAATTCGACTTCATCAAAGTTGTAAAACGCATAGAAGAATTGGCACTCGCCGGTTCCGGCGGGAATGTTTTTGAGGAAATATTCAAGCTCATATATGCCAAGCTTTACGACGAGCAAATGGCTCTTCATAAAAGAGAAAACAGAGAAGTGTTTTTTAGGAGATATAAAGATGCCGAGAAAACTTACGAGGTGATCAACGGGCTTTTCAAGGACGCGGTCAAAGAATGGCCTGACACGTTTGAGTCGTCGGACAGAATCAAACTCACCGCCGCTCGCCTGAACATCTGCGTGCCGTTTATGGAAAACATCCGGCTATTTGAATTGGGACAGGGAGAGTATGAAATAGTGGACGGAGCGTTTGAGCATCTTATTACAGAAGTTTCCAAGGGTAAAAAGGGACAGTATTTCACTCCGCGTCATGTCGTCAAAATGTGTGTAAAGATGCTCAACCCGAAAGAAAATGAATATGTGGTAGATCCGGCGTGCGGTTCCGGTGGATTTCTTCTTCACGCGATGTATCACGTCTGGGACCATTATTTCAAAAGCGAAGCGGCGAAAAAATCCTATGCCGCAAAATATCTTTTTGGCGTTGATTTTGACGACAATATGCGCCGCATATCGCAGGCGCTCATGCTCATCGCCGGAGACGGCAAGCATCACATTTTTAAACGCGATTCTTTGGATTCACGGGAGTGGACTGGCCCGGAGGCGGAAGACGCGCGTGTCGCGCTCAAATCCCTGTTGCAAGTTCTGGAGAACAATGAAAGCGACAAGGAAAATCGTCTTACCTACCGACATCTTAATTTCGATCTTCTGCTAACCAACCCACCTTTCGCTGGCGAAAACCCGGAACAAGGACTTTTGCGACAGTATGAGTTAGCGAAAAAAGAAGGGGGCAAACTTCGCAATAATGTCGAGCGGCACATTCTTTTTATTGAGCGCGCGCTCGACATGATGAAGCCAGGCGGCCGACTGGCGATCGTTTTGCCGCAGGGAGTTTTGAATAACACCAATATGGAATATATCCGCGAGTATCTTTTCGATAAGGCGCGAATTTTGGCCGTTGTCGGACTTCACGGAAACACATTTAAACCGCACACCGGTACTAAAACAAGCGTATTATTTTTGAGAAAATGGGATAACAGCGAAAAGCTGCCAAAGGATTACCAAATTTTTATGGCAGTTTCCAAAAAAGCGGGCAAAGATAGCTCCGGCGATTACGTTTATAAAAAAGACGCGAACGTCGGCTATGTCCACGACACAAAAGGCCGCAAAGTTTTAGATCATGATTTGGACGAAATCGCGGATGCGTTTGTGAAATTTGCCAAAGAACAGAAATTTATTTTTTAAAAATTATGAATTTTACTTGTCCATATTGCAGTCATCACACAACTATTACCGGTCCGAATTATTTTGAGCATTGGGAAAAAATCGATATTGCTAAATCGGATAGGGGCGAGGTTGGGCTATACTCTATGGCAATTACTTGTCCAAATAAAGAATGCAATAAACTCTGGCTCCAGTTGCAATTATGTAGTACTTACCAACCTAAATATACTACAGACTGGAAAAAATCTACCGTCGTAGAGACGTGGCAGTTACTGCCAGAATCAGAAGCCCGGGTTCTTCCAGACTATATCCCCATTCCGATACAAGAAGATTATAGAGAAGCTTGCCGTATTCGAGATCTTAGCCCAAAAGCATCTGCAACGCTTGCAAGGCGTTGCTTACAGGGGATGATTCGTGATTTTTGGAGCATAAGTAAATCAAGGCTAAAAGACGAGGTTGATGCGCTTGAAGAGAAAGTGGATGTTAGTACTTGGGAAAGTATCGATGCCGTAAGAAGTGTTGGGAATATTGGTGCTCACATGGAAAAGGATATTGACGTCATCGTTGATGTCGAACCCGGCGAAGCCCAGCTTTTAATAGGACTGGTTGAACAGCTGATTGACGATTGGTATGTGCAAAGACATGATAGGGCGGAAAGGATGCAAAAAGTTAGAAAACTCGCAGAAGACAAAAATCAACAGAAAAACAAATGATTACTTCGGCCATCATCCAAAAATCACAACTAGAAGGCGCGCACCGGCTTGATGCCGAATATTATCAACCGGAGTATTTAGTGTTGCGGGATAATCTTAAGAAGACAAAATCTGTCAGACCTTGGGGCGAGATTGAGGGAAAATTTATAACAGGCCCATTTGGTTCCGAATTTAATACTGAAAACTATGTGCAACAAGGCGAATACCGATATGTTCGAGGAAAAGATGTAAAAGATTTTTTCCCGACAGAAGAAGATAATGTTTATATACCAAAAGAAGATTACGAGCGGCTTAAAAAATATTCTTTAAACGAGGGTGACATCATTGTCTCGGTTGTAGGCACACCGGGTATTGGTGCTATTGTTGACTCAACGCTACCCCCAGCAATTTTTAGCTGCAAAAGCACGGTTTACAGGACAAAATCAATCAACCCATTCTATTTCATCGCGTATCTCAACTCGTCGTATGGCAGAAAATTGCTTGAAAGGAGTGTTCGCGGCGCAGTGCAGACGGGACTTAATATTGATGATCTGAGAAATTTGCCCGTGTTTCTCCCGGATAGCGCTATTCAAGAGGGTGTAGGTGGTGTGGTAAAAAATGCGAAAAAATTACTCGATGAATCAAAGCTTTTCTATTTTCAAGCCGAAAATTTACTTTTAGAAGAATTGGGGTTAAAAGATTACAAAGCCAGAGACGATTTATCGTATGTTGTTAATTTATCTGATGTAAAATCCGCTCACCGTATCGACGCCGAATATTTCCAGCCGAAATACGAAAATTTCTTTCCCCAGCTTAAAAATCAATCAAAACTAAAAAATATTGCATTCGTAGGACGGGGTTCCCTTATTGATCCAAGATATTATTCAGAAACGGAGGGAACTCCTTACTTAAGAGGTGGCGATTTTTCCTCTGGCCGCATTGAAAGATCGAGACTTGTTTATATCAACAATTTTGAATCGCGTAATGAGACAAAAGTAAGTGCCGGAGACGTTGTTTTCGCCTTAATAGGTAGCGTCGGAACATCGGCGTTGGTAGAAAAAGATTTTAATAATTCATTTATATCAAATAATACCGGTAAAATTTCCATTAAAAATAAGCAAGAGATTTTGCCCGAATACCTCTCCGTCGTTTTGCGGTCAATGGTAGGAAGGTGGCAATTTGATAGAGAATCAAGCCAAACGGCTCAGCCGAAAATATCGGATTCCCAGGTCAAAAATTTTTCTATTCCGATTCTGTCACAACTAACCCAGCAAAAAATCGCCGATTTAGTCCGTCAGTCCCACGAAGCCCGCAAAAAAGCGAAGGAACTACTGGAAGAAGCCAAGCGCAAAGTCGAAGAAATGATCGAGAGTAAAAAATAAGCGGCGTTCCTACAAATACCCAACCTTCCCCTCGGTGAATTTCGGGACGAGTTGGTTTATTGTTTAAATTTTTAAAGATAACCAACTCGCTTAAGCCAGAACTCATTTTCCCAAGACTTTTTGTTTTAAAAATTCCGCGAATTTTTGCATTTCGTCTTGATATTTTTGAATAACATTTTTATCTCGGCCAACGTTTTTTCGGCCAGTGTAAGATTTCTAATTTAATTCGATCCGGATCCTCAAAGAAAACCGAGTAATAACCATCATTGTATTGCGGATATTCTTTCGGACCACCATATAGAACCGAAATTTTGTGCTTTTTTAGATAGGTATGCCATTGATCAACTATTTTTCTGGATTTTACGAAGAATGCAAGATGGTTCAGCCCCGTTCTTTTTCTGTGAAAACCGGCTTTACAATAATTCTTTTCGGTTTTGATTATCCAGATATCGCCTTGACCATGCCCCCAGCCGCAATAATCCTTACCGGCATCAATGATCGGCCAGCCCAAAAATTTAAAGAGTTTGGCATAGAACCTCTTCGATTTTCTGATATTCGAAACTCTGATTTCTAAGTGAGTGAGAAATGGTTGCATTTTTATAAATGCCCAACTTTTTGGATTCTTGCGATAATATCTTCGAAGTCATAATGTTCTGTTAATCGTTTTTTCGCTTCTGGGATAGAGAGCCAATAGCCACCGTTGCCCTCCAGGACATTAAACTTTTGTTGATCCGTAGGAAACAGATACATATGGCGGTTCATCCTTGCGCCATCGAGCTCTACGGGAAAGGCACCCAAATATTTCAAATCGCTCTCGCCGATATTAATATCGAGTTCTTCTTTGGTTTCTCTGATTACCGCGTCGAGATGAACTTCTCCATTTTTTATGCCTCCGCCGAAATAACCCCAGTCCGGCTTTTTGTAGCCGCGCCTGTCTTGAATAAATATTTCGCCTTGTGAGTTTACGGGGATGATCAAAGCCTTGTGCGAATCAAAAGTTGTATCTTTTTTCTGCATTTTATAAATACCCTACCTTTCCCTCGGTGAATTTCGGGACGAGTTGGTTTATTGTTTAAATTTTTAAAGATAACCAACTCGCTTAAGCCAAAACTCATTCTCCCACTCCCAGAGTTTCTTCGCGCCAAGGAATGCCTCGAAGTCGTTTTGCCAGTAGGGGAATTCTTTGAGTTCGATGTCGCCCTTAAGCTCACCCCACTCATGGATACAGTTTTTGGCAAGTGCGATGCCGAAGGAGCGGATCTTCTCGCGGCCGCCTTTCACTCGCCGCGTGGCGCCGCAAAGATTGCAGGTTTGGATCTGGTCAATTTTTAATATCCAGCGGGTTTGGAGATTGCGGAACTGGGATTTCAAGGCGTCCATATAGGCCGCGGTTTGCAAATTGTAATCGCGGTAAATGGCTTGCGAAGTTTTGATGTCCAAAACGCCAAACTTGCCGCCGATCAAAGCCAAGGCGTCCACCGTGCCCGCGTAGCGGTGGTCGTAGTGCACAACGCGGCGCTCCACGAGCTCCGGCGTCACCTGAATGTTGTTCTGCTCCCAGAAATCCATAAAAGCGTCTACCGCCGGCTTGATGGAGGAGGGGATTTCCGGATTTTTATTTAAAAGGAGGCCTTCCACGGCCTCGTGAATGGCCGTTCCTTCCTCTGCCGACTTCGTCGTAATCGCTTGCGCCGACTTAAAATCCGCCGCCTCGGCGTAATAGCGCAAAAGCGCGGGTTTTGCCTTGATCGAGACGATCTTCGTCACGCGCGGATACCAAACACCGTCTATCTCGTAGCCGCAGGCATCTTTGAATCCTTTCTCGTCTTTAAAGTAATCGAACATATGTATGCGAATAGCGTGAGTGTAGCTCTATGCGAACGCGCACATGCGGATTAGTAGTTTGAGTAAATTTTAACCGAAATTATGAAAAAGAAAAAGGGCGGCTTCGGACAATGTTGTCCGGCCGCCCAAGGAGGTCTAATTCGTGAGAGCGCTACCTCCGGTTCGCTCTCTCTGGCTGCCTGTCGCCGAGCCTTTGGCCACCCGCGGACTCATAGCGGCTATCTTCACCGCAGCATCCACGGCGGACGAGCAGGTCTTACCCGTTGTTTGTAAAGCGACCCAGTCGGGCGTGGCGCGTCTGTCAACCGCGACTCGCCTCCGGGAGTACTCTACGGGGATTGGCCCGAGGAACCTCCTTCAGGGGCTAGGGCCTCACCCGCATTCTTTTCGAGAGTAGTATAAGCGATAACAAAAAATTTGTCAAATTTTGACGATTTTGTTAGCACCTCCTTCTCGCTGAAATATTTCACTATCATTATAACACATATGCGCTATAATGATAGTTAATGAGCAGAGTTATTCTGTTTCTTTGCGATCGATGCGATCGATTTATAGTTCTCTGATATAGCTTAGCGGGTTGATATCGTCTCCCGCTGGGTTTGGGCCGCAGTCCTTGACTACAATTGTTTTTTTGACAGAGGGGTAATTTATATGCTATAATTACGACAAATGAACGATATAAAGCAAAAAGTTTATGTCGATATTCAAGGATTAGGGGATGAATTGGCCAACATCGATCTTGAATTGCAGTCCATGATTGCTGTATCACGAGGGAATAGCAATGACTTTCTGCAGAAACTCCACAAAAAGATTAATTATTATCTTAAACGCATTCGTGCTGAAATAGGAAAATGAAGGAAACCGGAGAACACAAAAAACTGATTATTGAGGGAGACGCTGCCGAATTGAACGCCGAGCAAGAGACCGGATCAGTTAAAGGTGCAGAAAATTTACGGGAAAAACAAGAAAAATTAGAAATACTTGCCAAAGAACTTGAGCAGGATAGTCAGAATCTTGCAGGAGAAGAAAAAACAATCGTAGAACAACCGAACGTTATCTCGGAACGCGAATTTGCGAAGGCGGCAATTGCAGGCAGAACTCGAGATACTTTCCATAAATTGGCGGGTAAATTTGCGCTTGCCGCATCGCTTCTCGTAAGTACGTCGTCGGGTTCCTTACCCATATCGCCAGAAAACTTGGCGCCAGCGGGAGAAAGGAGATTGGAAGAAAAAAGATTGGAGTATAAATATGGTTCGCCGGAGTATAAAGCAGCTGTCGCAAGAATAAGAATGGCGTTTGAGTCACAGGGATTCAATGAGCCGCCTTCACTACACGCCCTCGATGACGACAGATACAGATATTGGCAAATCATATATTCAATGCCGGAAAGCGACGCCGTTTTAATTGCAATTAGAGAAGAAAATCGTAGGAGAGACAATCAAGAGTTACAAGAGTTATTAGAAAGAGAAAAGACGGAAAAAGGGAGATTACCAAGGGTAATACCCAGAATTACTTTTGAAGAGTGGCAAAAAGCCAAAAAGGAATCAGGGGCGGAGGAAAGTTTACAAGAAGGAGCTGTAGAATTCGGAATTGATCCTTATAAACGCCTGCACGCGCACCGCTATGAAGAATTTAATGAAGACGTTATAAGCATTACGGGAAAAATGAATAAACGGATAGAAGAGTTGAACAGAACCACGGGCACTGAATATCCGCCCGTTGAACCAGGGATGGTTGCTGCCACTGCCTTGCAAGAGGGATTGGCACTCAAATTCATAAGCGATAAAGGGTATGATCCAGAGGCTACAACAGACACTTTCCTCGGACTTGGCTTAGATTGTTTATCAGAAGACTTAGAAAGGTTACAGAAACTTGGACTTCTTGAAAAAGATTATGATAAAAAATTGATTAAAAGTCCCTCGGCAAATAAAATTCATCTGGGCGAAGAAATTTTTGGAGTTACGAAAGCGACAGAGCAAGGAATTCACAATGAAGCCGGACTCAAAATAAAGATGCTACGAGGAAGTACAAGAAACCTCATGGAAGGACTGGCGGCTGTACTTGTTGATAAACGTAACAGCGTTATCGACGCTGTTGGACGTAAAGAATGGGATAGTTTTAATCGAGAAGAACAGGATTGGCTGACTTATGCCGCATATCAATGGGGGCAAGGGAATGTAGCCGCCTTATTACGAGAAGAAAAAATTCCATTAAGATACGAAGGACGCTCTGTGCCGATTCAGAATTTTGTGCGCTATGAAGACGGGTTTTCTAGAGGACGGGTATCGAATATAAAAGAATTTATTTGGAAAGATAACGGCAGACAGAGAATATCTTACGAAGAAGATTTTCACTATACGGCATCTCAGGTTGCCGTGCAGTCACGAGCTTCGAATAAAATATTGGAGTATCTAAAACAATCAAACGCAAATGCCCTGGCGCGAAGATAGTTTATAACGCCCGCAAATATTTTAATGGATTAATGTCATCTCCCGCTGGGTTTGGGCCGCAGTCCTTGCGGCGGATCATTTCAAATGTATCCGGCGCGAAAACGGTGAAGTGCAAGTGAGGAGCCGTTGCTTTGCCGGTTGAGCCGACGAGCGCCAAATTGTCGCCGGGGCTTACTTCGTCGCCAACATCCGCCTTAATCTTGCTCAAATGCGCGAAAAGAAGCGCCGCGCCGTCTTCGGAGTTTTCTATAACCATAAATTTTCCATAATTGCGCCTGTAACAGTAGTCATCCTGGTTGCCTAAAGCGACCACCTTGCCCGAAATAGGGGAGTAGATGGGTGAGCCATGCTTTGCGGCGAAATCCACTCCGTTGTGCCGGCCGCTAACGTAGGTCACAAGCGCAAAAAACCCGCCGGCGTTGTAGCCCTGCGAGATCGCTTTTTTCAAGATGTCCGGCTCACGGAGGTCTACTTCGGCAAGAGCGGACGGTGAGCTGTATTTCGAGCCGTAAAAAAGATAAGAGGGGAGATTTACAAGGAAATTGAGGCCGACAAGCACGGCAATGCCGATGAAGAAGTAATTACGGATACTACTCATCCCTACCTTTTTAACAGTAAATGGGTGTAGTCCGCAATGTTGCCGGCGCCCATCATGACTAAAACGTAATGCCAATCTACGAATTCGTGCGAATGCTGCGAATAATACGAATGGATTATTTTAGAAACAAAACTTTCGATGTTTTTGGGGTGGGGGAGATAAAAAACTGCGCGGGTGGGGTATTTGCGTTTAATTGCGGCGGCGAGGGATTTGGAGTTAAATCTTGCCCGCCCTGAGCGTGTCGAAGGGTCGCGGCCGGCGACTTGGTACATCGGGATTGTAATCAAAACATCCGCGTCGGCGAATGAATCGACAAATCCTCTCCAAAGTTTTTTGAGGCGGAGCGCCTGGTGTGGCTGGTAGACACAGAAGATAGGGGATTTGGGATATTTTTCTTTAAAGGCGCGGAGTGTGGCCTTGATCTCTGTTGGATGGTGGGCGTAGTCGTCGTAAATCAACATCTGACATCTGACATCTGACATCTGACATCTTCCTTTATACTCCATGCGGCGCCAGGAGCCGCGGAAAGAGCCAATAGCGGAAATAATTTTGTTATGAGGGATAGCAAGAGCACAGCCGACTTTATAAGCGGCAACGGCGTTAGAAATATTGTGCTCGCCAGGTATTTTTAGTACGTGATGCAAATCTGCTAATGCATGCGAATGCTGCGAATTGCGAATTGAAAACCAAACAATTTTAAGGTTTTTCTGTTTCGCAAGTTTCTTGATTCGCGGCGCAAGCGAGCGCAAGCTTTTCGAGTCCTTATTCAAAACCAATGTCCCGCCGCGGTTCGTGTTCGATAAAAATTTAAAGAAATTATTTTTTATGTCGGCCAAGTTTTTGTAAGTATCGAGGTGTTCGAGATCAATATTTGTGACAACGGCCACGGCGGGGGAGTAGTCGAGGAATGATTTCCCGAACTCATCGGCTTCGAGGGCAAGCCAACCTGCCCTGAGCGAAGTCGAAGGGTCGCGCCCTGCTCGGAAATTTCGATTACCGAACTCGTGCAGAGTCGTGCCGATGATCACCGTGGGGTCGAGACCCGCCTTTTGGAGAACAAGTGACGTGAGTGCGGTCGTCGTACTCTTGCCGTGAGCACCGGCAACGGCGACGGTTTTGTAATTGCGAGTGAGCCGACCAACCGCTTCGGAGTAGGTGACGCAGGGGATGCCTAAGCGCTTTGCCTCGCGAAGTTCGGGATTGTCCGATTTGGCCGCTTTGCTATGTATGACAAGGCCTACGTGGCCGTTTATATGGCCTTTTTTGTGCCCTATTTTGACCCTGGCGCCCTCTTTGGCCAGGCCTGCGGTAATTGAGCTTTTAACCAAATCCGACCCCGAAACGAGCCATTTATTAGCCATAAAAAAACGGGCGAGCGCGCTCATTCCGATGCCGCCGATACCGACAAAATGGACCCACTTTTTTGAGCCGCCAAGTTCCGGGAAAATTGCAGTTGCGCGATCCATTCACTGAATTATAACCCACCATATACAAAAGGGATGGGGATATAGGCCGCGCAGGCAGGGAAGTACTTTCCCCCGCCTGGTTTCTTATATCACATATGACGCACAATATACCTTTTACGTCATATATCATAAATCAAATATATGACGTAAAAGGTTAAATGCCGTTTTGCAACAGTTATTAACTATCGCAAGAACGGCATTAAAAAATCAAAACCAACTACCCCGCGAGCGCTAAAAGCCACTTAAAGAAGCTCAAGACGAGTTCCAGGAACCAAACTATGGCGTTGCCGATGCCCCTAAAGGCATCTCTTAGGCCGATGCCAGTCGTGTCCATGAACCAGGCGTCTGCCCTGTCGTAGATGTTTGCCGGGGTTTGCCAGTCCAAATTGAGAGCCGCGCCCTGTTCGGCGCCGATCGAACTTATTGAATCAAAGAATTCTTTGATCGGAGCTGGGATAAGATCTTGCAACGCTTGCGCATCGGGCAAATTGACCTCGGCCGCGTTCACAAAAGAAAATGACAAGAGCGCAAAGATTACTGCGGCAATGATCGCGACAAGAACTATAAGCGTAATTTTCTTTCTTGCCATGTTTTAATTATAACCGGCAGCGAGGGAAAAGTCAAATTAATCAAAAATTATTTTGATTTTGACCGAGTGAACCATACCATAAAAATATGACAAGAAAGTCAACCTTAGAGATATCCGAGCGGGTTCAAGTCGCCTCCGAAAGGCATCGGACCGCAAACTTTAGATGGTCCCATATAGAAAGTCGGCTGGGCGAAAACGGTGAGATGAAGATGCGGACCGGTAGCGTAGCCCGTACTCCCCGAATAGCCGATCACCTCTCCCCTCTTAACATCATGGTCTTTTTCTACGATGATGCGCGAAAGATGAGCGTACAAAGTTGTTAGATTGTTGTTGTGGTTGATGATTATAAATTTGCCGTAGGCACCTTTGTAGCAATATTTATCCTGGTCTCCGGCCGCAACAACGACTCCGTCTTCGGAGGCGAGAACGGGAGTTCCTAAGATAGCCCGGAAGTCCACGCCGTTGTGCCATTTGCCCCGATAACCGGATTGAGCGAAGCTCGTGGAACCATAGCCCTGGGTTATGCTCGATTTTGTGGCGCCCTTGATCGGAATAAGAAGCACGCCAGATTCCGGTTTAGGCAAAGTGGCCGGGTCTATTTGCGTCCGCAAAATTGCGCCTAATGATTCGATTTCCGTGGCGATCTGTTGCTGTAGCGCTTGGAGTTCGGCAAGCTGTTTTTGGAAAGTGCTTTCTTGACTTTTAGTTTGTACGAGAAGATTTTGCCGCACGCTTTTTTGGTCCGCGGCAATAAGTTTACGCTGTTCCAGATTTCGTTTGTTATATTCCAGATCGCCTTTTTTATCACCCGCTTCGGCAATTTTGAGGTTATATCTCTCGCGCAGTGCGAGCAGATCCTCAATGTCGATGGTTAATTTGCTTTGAAGCGTTTCCAAAGATTGCATTTCTAAAAATCCGTCAGCCAAACTCGAACTGCGCAAGAAAACCACCAAAAGATTTCCGCTTAAGTAATCGTTCTGCTGAACTTCGATGAAAATTTTAGCTATTGCCTGCCGTCTGTCTTCGATCGAGGTTTCGATGTCGTGCAAATCGTAACCCAAGGCGCTTATTTCGAGTCCAAGTTTTTCGATCCTTACCTGATCCGATTTTATATTCAGGTCCAGTTGGCTTAACGTGGTGTTCAAAATGCTTAATTGGCTCTGCAATGTGCGTTTTTGCGCTTGAGTTTCCTGGAGGCTTTGCTTTGTCGTGTCGAGATTTTTGTTAAGCTCTTCGAGCTGCTGGTTCCTGAGCTGTATTTCTTTAAGCAGGTCTTCGCGGGTAAAGCCGCTTGCGGTGGCTTGAGCTTCCTCCGCCGGTGTTTCGGCTGGCGTGCTTGTTGATTCCTCGGCCAAGGCCTGGAATTGGAAGGTGGCAAGTAGGACTGCGATGATTAGCAATACGGAAAGTTTTGAGCGGTTCGACATTTATCCCAGTTTCTTTATGGCGATCTTGATCCTGCGTTCGGTTTCTTTGGCGCCGAGAATTTCCATGATTTCCAAGGGGTCAGGGGACGCGGCAAGGCCGGAGACGGCAACGCGAAGCGGCCACAAGACCGCTCCCCTGCCCTCGCGTTTCGTAAGCTCTTCGAGTTTGTTTCCTAATATCTGACGGCTCAACTCTTTGGCTCTGACGCCTTGCAGGATATTCAAAATTTCTTCAAGAATTGATCTTGTTTTTTCTCGTGAGCCGCCTTGGCGCAAAAGCAATTCGGCGTCGTACTCTGGAAGTTCGAAGAAAAATCCAACAAGTTCGGCAAATTCATTCAAGTTTTTTACGCGCGATTTTTCTGTTTCAATTACCTTACCCAGTATTTTTTTATCGAATGCCGTGCCGCGAGCGGTAAGTATCTGCTCGAGCCGTTCTTCGATGTCCGCCGACGACAAATTTTTCAAATGCTCTTTTTGCAGCCAGTCAAGTTTCTCTGTGTTAAAGATCGCCCCTGCTTTTTGCACGCGGCGCAGATCAAATTCCTTGATAAGTTCTTCGCGCGATAAAACCTCCCTGTCTTCTTTGGGGTGCCACCCTAAAAGCGCCAAGAAGTTGATGACAGCGTCGGGAAGATATCCTTGTTTCTGATAATCCACAAGCGATGTTTCCGCGAATCTTTTTGAAAGTTTACTTCTGTCGGCAGAGAGAATAAGCGGCAGGTGGGCATATTGTGGTTCCGCGAACCCGAGCGCTCTCTGAAGCAAGATCTGCTTCGGCGTATTCGAAATATGGTCTTCACCGCGGATAACGTGGGTGATCTTCATTTCGGCGTCGTCCACGACCACAGCGAAGTTGAAAAGCGGAGAATTGAGATTCCTTGCGATGGCAATGTCGCCGAAAAGCGAGGCGTCGAATTTTACCTTGCCTCGAATGATATCTTTGAACTCCACTTCCGCTTCCTGCATTTTAAACCGTATAACTTGAGGTTTTTTTCCGTGTAAGTCCGCGTTTAGTCCGCGTTTGTCCGCGTACATGCGGCAATGGCCGCTGTATTTCGGCGCAAGCCCTTGGGCTAGCATGGCTTGCCGCTCTGCTTCGAGGTCTTCCTTCGAGCAGTAGCACCAATAAGCATTGCCGTCGGCCAAAAGCTTTTCGAGATACTTTTTATAGATTTCGGTTCGCTCGCTCTGCCGGTATGGACCATACTGGCCTAATACTTTTTGGAATTTGGAATTTGGAATTTGGAATTTTCCCGCCTCCGGCGGATTCGGTCCTTCGTCCCATTCGAGTCCCAGCCACAAGAGCCCTTCGATTATTTCCTTTTCCCACTTTTTTTCCGAGCGCGCCGTGTCGGTGTCTTCAATGCGCAAAACGAATTTACCATCATTTTGGCGGGCAAAAAGCCAGTTAAAAAGCGCCGTGCGCGCGGTGCCCACGTGGAACGGACCGGTCGGGCTCGGCGCGAGCCGTACACGGACTTCGCTCACCACTAGCGGTTGGCCACTATCAGATGGTTTTTTATGCATTTTATTCGCATGTGCGCTTTCGCATTGCCGAAGCCAAGCGGAGGCGCGCTATTCGTATACTTCAATTCCAGTTTAGCACTAAATTATGCAACTAAAAACGGGCCATAGCGGCCCGCCTTTTCTTTTTTATACTACCTACTACTCACTACCTACTGAATACTCAATTTCATCAATTCCTGCGCGATTATTTCCGCCGCCTGCGGTTTGAAGAATTTTTGCGATGCCAAAGACATCTTTTTCATCTTTTCCGTGTTCGCTAAAACCGACTTCATCTGCGCGATAAAAATTCCCGACAAAAGATTTTGCTCTTCTATTACCACCGCTCCCCCGCTCTCGGCAAAAGCATAGGCGTTGGCTTTCTGGTGGTCATTCGCCGCTTCTTTCAAGGGAATAAGTATCGCCGGCTTACCGAAGGCGGCAACTTCGAAAATCGTGCCGCTCCCGGCGCGAGAGACAACGAGATCTGCGGCCGACAGCGCGAGCTTTACGTCGTCCGTGAAGTACGGAACGGCCTTGTAGCGGGTTTTGGCCGCGGTCGCGACGGGCAGTCCCACCAAGGCCGCGCGCGATAAACTTTCCGCCTCCTTTATATTCGCTTGCCCGACTTGGTGGAGCACCTGGGTTTCTTTGATAATTCCCGGAAGGTTCGTGAAGACGAATTTATTGATCCGCTCGGAACCCATTGAACCGCCAAGGATAAGGGTTAGCGGTTCTTTGGGATCAAAACCGAAATTTTCTTTTGTTTCCGCTTGCGACGGACGTTCCAGAAGAAGCTCTTCGCGCACAGGTGTGCCGATCCAGGCGACTTTTTTCGCGTTGAAATATTTCAGTGCCGCCTCGAAACTCACCGCGATCCGCGAGGCGAAGAATGCCGAAAGCAGGTTATTTAAACCCGGCTTGGCATCTGATTCGTGGATGATAATGGGGATTCTGTAGAACCAACCGGCAAGGACCACCGGGAAGGCGCCCGTGCCGCCTTTGGAAAAAATGACCTCGGGCATGAACCAGTAAACTTTCCAAAGCGCGACGATGAAACCGAAAAATATTTTCGGTATATCGAGCAGTGTTAAGGGAGACAGATATCTCCTAATCTTTCCCGCGGGGACATAACCCGTTTTAACCCGCGCGCTCGCGAGGAGCGGCGTATACGCGTCTTCCGGCCCCAAGTAGCGCAATTCAAGGATGCTTTTCTGCTCGTCCGAGATGCGCCTTAAAACTTGAGCAACGGCAATAAGCGGATAGACATGTCCCCCGCTCCCCCCTCCTGTCAAAAGTATTCGCTTTATATTTATATTGTCGCTCATGCTTTTACGCTAAATACCACGAATATTCAACGAAGTACCGCGAATAAATTTTAACATTAGTGATTATTAGTTTCATATTCGTGGCCATTAGAGTGTGTACACTTTTAGGTGTACTTCGACACATTTAATGCCATTCCCGACATTGTCAGAAACGCCGCGAGCGCAGTTCCGCCAAAGCTAATGAAGGGCAGGGGGACTCCGGTTAAAGGCACGATACCGGATATCGCCGCCATATTAGTGAAAGATTGGAGCGCGATGATGGAGCCAAAGCCGACCAAAAGCAGACGGCCGAAGTTATCTCTGGTATTTTTGGCGAGCCAAAAAAGGCGGATCGTGAGCATGGCAAAAAGCGTAATGACGAAAGCGGCGCCGATGAAGCCGAGTTCCTCGGCAATGACCGCGAAGATCGAGTCGTCGATCGGCGTCGGCAGATAACTTGCCTTTGTGGCGGACTGGCCGTAACCAACGCCAGTTAAGCCACCGGAGCCGATGGCGATCAAGGCCTGGTTGATGTGATAACTTTCGCCCTGGGTGTCGGCTGCGGGATTCAGAAAGGTTATTATACGCGCGCGTCTGTAGGGCGTTGCGTAAATCACGACCGCCAAAACCAATATTCCAAGCGCGACCGCCCCGGCGATATATTTGAACTTGGCGCCGCTCGAAAAATACATTACAAGTCCCGCTCCTAAGAGAATGACCATCGTTGACGTGGCCGGCTGAAGCAAAAGCAGAACCGCGACAAGGCCGGAAATAAGCATAAAAGGCAGTAGGCCTTCAACGAAGTTTTTTGCCCGCTCGGCTTTGGGGTTGCTTAGCCACGCCGCAAGGTAGACGAGAAAGGCGAGCTTCATTAATTCTCCCGGCTGAAAGCTTAAGGGGCCGAGGTTGACCCAGCGGTTCGAGCCGCGCACTTCAAGGCCTAAGCCGCTAAAGACGAGCGTGAGACCGATGAGCCCGAAAATTAAGAGAGGCAAAGCGAATTTTCGCCAGCGCTGATAGTAAATGAGATAGCCGAGTAGAAATCCTACGACCCCGAAAGAAAGCCCGCGCGTTATTTGGTGCTTGATATAATAGTAGCTGTCGTTGAATTGCGCTTTGCCGATCTCTGATGACGCGCTCGAAAGCATGACCAGACCGAAAACCGTAATAATGAAAACCACGGCCATCAGGAAATAATCAGGCCGATGACCGATCTTAGAGGGCTTTAAGAGCATAAATGAAGGTTTCTAATGAACTTAATTTGCTCTGATTTCTAATCAATGATAAAAATAAATTACAAATCCCAAGCACCAAATTACAAACAATATCAAAATTCAAATAACCAAAATCAAAAATGTTTTGAGTTTAGAATTTTGAAATTAGAATTTGCTTGTGATTTGTAATTTGGAAATTAGATGTTTTACCCCTTGTGTTTCAGTGCTTTTCCGGGAAACTGCCCTTTGAATACGCCTTCCTGCATCACCAATTGCCCGTTAACGATTGCCCCTTTTATCTCGATGCATTTTCCGTATGTCTCCGCTTTTTCATCGACGGCAAAAAGCGCAAGGTCGGCAAAATTTCCTTCTTTGAGCAGTCCTCTTTCCGTAATGCCAAATTTGGCCGCCGGCTCGGAGGTTATTTTTCTTATCGCAGTTTCCAAGCTCATTGTTCTGCCCCTTACGATCATTTCAAGGAACTTGGGGAACGTGGCAACCGCTCGTTCCGGTTTTAACGCTTTGCCGGAGTATGGATAGCTAGCCGCGTTCGAAGCGATGAACGCGCGGGAACCCAAAATCGCCTTGCGCACGAGATCATAATTCACCGTTTTATAAAAAACTACGGCGCGAAGGCCAGTTCCGACCATAAGGCGCACAAGCGCTTCGCGATGGTCCGCAACGTTGTAGATGGCGGTAAGCTCCCGAAGCGATCTCCCTATTAAAAATTCATTGCCGGGCGCCTGCGCGAGGATAAAGTCGTCGGGCCTTACCTCCGGCAGATCTTTTAGTATCCTTTTGCTTCCCCAGTCGTCGCTTAAAGTTTTGACCATTGTTTCGAGTCCGCTCTTCGCCCATTCCGGCAAAAAAGTGTAGATCGGGAAAACCATCGTGTCCGAAGGATAAATGTCGAAATTGAGATCGATCTCTCTCGGCAGACCGTCGATCTTTTGGAGCACCGCGTCGTACTGTTTTTCAAAACCTTGCACGGGCATCAAATGGCTGATCTCTGTTTTTACTCCGGTCTCTTTGGTAAGTTTGATCGTTTCCTCGACCGATTCCAATATTTCGTGTCCGCTCCTCGGCAAGTGCGCCGAATAAACGCCGTTGTACTCTTTTGCAATCGCGGCAATGGCTTTGAGTTCCGAATACGGCGTTCGCGCGCCGTGAACGTATCCCAGACCGGCCGAAACTCCCAGTCCGCCCTCTTTAATCGCGTTGCGCAGGGTTTCCGAAAGAACGGCGAGTTCGTTTTTGGTTAGGTCGCGGATGTCGTCTCCCACAATCGCCCTTCTTATCGTCGCGTGGCCGACAAGCGTGCCGAAGTTCACCGCGAGCGGCCGCTTTTCGAAGATAGCGAGGAATTCTTCCATCGTGTGCCAGTCGATGTTTACCTTGCTGATATCCCCCCACTTTTGCACCGATTCCAAACTGCCGTAGATCAAAGGCGCGAGGGACGAGCCGCAATTGCCGCCGATGATGGTCGTAACTCCTTGGCGCAAAAAATCTTCCTGTGCCGGATGTTCGAACAAGCTCAAATAATGGTCGGAGTCGGTGTTGACGTCGATAAAGCCGGGGCTCAAATATGCCCCTTGGCCGTCCAAAATTTGGTCCGCGCCTTTGGTCGGAAAATTGCCGATTGCCGAGATCCTGTCCCCGGTTATGAAAACATCAACGCTCCCCGGATATTCCCTTTCGCCTCCCACGATGCGGACGTTGCGTATGAGAAGTGTCATATAGCTTCATTATAACACTCATGAAATACTTTTCTAAAAAAATCAGGCGTAGCTTCAAAAGCTACGCCTGTTACAGGGAGTCAATCCGCCAAGACTTCTTCTAGTCTCCGTCTTATTGCGGCAAATTTTCTATTGCCGATTAAACTCCTGGTTTTTTTTAAGTCAGAGGCAGCCTTTCGGATTTCTTCGGTGAGCCAATCAATGTGCCCTAGAAGGGCATCGAGATTGCGATCTTCCTGTCTATCGCCACAAAAGTTCCGTTCTATCGAGATGGGGGCACACGCGGTTTTTCGTAGGACATGCATAAAACGATGTGTAGTCCGTACCAGCTGTGAAACATTATGGCCGGAAAAGGTTAGTGTCCAGATATCGCCAGTCCTCGCCGCCATGCCGCAAACGGCTGGGCCATAAGAAAGGAAAGTAGTCGAACCAGAGTCCTCAACACATTTCTTCAGGAGTTCTTCGGTTACTGAGTCACCGTCGCAGTAGATTGCTATTTCCACGGATCACCTCCGTTTTGTTGCGTTTAGGTCGGCACGCAACCGCCTGCCGTCGCATTGGATCGTGCTTTGCGGCAGCAAAGAGGAAGCCGGTTAGGTTTTCTTTTTGCTGCCGCAAAACAATTTTCAAGGATCATGGCCATTATAGCATAATCCTTTGTGTTTCGCAAGTTCCGAGGCGTGGCGATTTTTATACTTCTTTCCTGTGCCGTATGCGCCACTCGCTGATCTTTTTATGGTCGCCGGACAAAAAAATTTTTGGCACCACCCACCTTTTTTTCTTGTTTCTTGTCGCTTGTCGCTTGTCGCTTGGAACAAAAACCTCCGGTCGGGTATAGACAGGATACGAACCCTTGATCTCTTCTAGCGACTCGCGCTTGCCCAAAAATCCCGGTAAAAATCGGCTGACGGATTCGATAAGCACCATGGCCGGCAGTTCGCCGCCGGAGAGTACGTAATCCCCTATTGAAATTTCTTCATCGGCAATATGCTCCGCCACGCGTTCATCCACGCCTTCGTAACGGCCGCAGATCAAAATAAGTCGGTCGTACTTCGACAACCGCTTCGCGATTTTCGCGTCAAGCTTTTTCCCACGTGTCGAAAAAAGAATGACACGAGTTTTTAGGTGCGAGGTTTTAGGTTTTAGCTTTTGAATCGCTTTGTAAATCGGCTCAACTTTTAAAACCATTCCCGGTCCGCCTCCAAATGGACTGTCGTCCACAATTCGGCGCGGATCAAGGCGTCCTTTAACCCGTCTCGCTTCGGCAAAGTCGCGGAGATCGTGCGCGCGAATATCAACGATGTTCTTCTGAAGCGCGCGTTTAATAAGCGATTCTTTGAGGTAAGAATCGAAAATTTTAGGAAAAATGGTAATAACGTCGAATCGCATCTACTCGTTGCCTGAATCGTCTCCTTTTGCTTCTGCTTCAGCAAGCTCTTCCAATGATACGGTTTCTCCGCCGGAAGATCCTTCATCGGCAATGTCTTCGTCGGTTACGTAGAACGGCTTTTTCGTTTCAACTTCTTTATTTTCGGTTTCTTCATCCCATGTTTCCTTATCTGCCGCATGGGCGTCTTTGTGCCGGATCGGCGGTGGAACCGGTCGCGCTGGTCGCGTTTCTTCCTTTGCAGGCGCCGATGGGTTTTGCCCAAGCGACGCGCTAATTGCTTTCCTTAAGTCGTCGATATTTACATCCGGCTTTTTCGGAGCTTTAGGCTCATACCTTGGTCGCTCTCGAGGGATTGGTGGCGGGCCGAGACGATCTGTCGATTGATGTGCCGTGGTGGGCGGTTCGGCAGGGCGCATGCTGGGCATCGCTCGCTCTTCTCGACGTGGACCTTCGCTTCGATACGGTGGACGGTCGCGGTATGCTCGAGGAGGGGCGTCGTCACGATGAAACTGACTTTGGTCTCTTGAGGGCGGGCCATAGTCGCGCGAGGGCTGGCGTTCACGGTATTCGCGCGGCGGGCCTTCGCCATGTTGTTGCGGACCATAGTTTCGTGAGGGCGGACCGTCGCGCCTTAATGCTTCGCCTAGTGGCCTCTCGCTCCTCCGCGCCACCTTGGATTCTATCGCCTTACTGCTGTCTTCCTGCCACTCACTTGCGATCTTTTTTTCGACGATGGCTCGCGGCGTGCTAAATTTTTCACGTGACATTTTTATGATGTCGTCCTTATAAACCACAAGCGGTGTTTTGGCCGGCGGAACCGTTTCGGCGGAAAATGGACGAGAAGCCACGCCGTCGATCATCAGTTTCGTATAAATGTGGGCTTTCGCCAGGTTGACCAGGTCAGTTTGCAGAAACTCCGGCATAAATTCTTTTTCGAGAAATTCCGCGTCTGCCGCTCCGACACGGAAACAAATAATCGTGCCGACGTTGCCGAAAACGGCGTCGCGCACGCGCGTATTCTGTTCGTGAACGAGCTGGCCGATATATTGGTGCGAAAGTATCAAGCCCAAATGGTATTTGCGGGCTTCGGAAAGAATGTTGGCGAAAGAATCCGTGGCGAAGTTTTGAAATTCGTCGACGTAAAGGAAAAAGTCCTCTCTTGTGTGTTCCGCCGCATCTACCCGCGACATCGCGGCAAGGTTAAGGCGAGTGATAAGCATTGAACCCAAGAGCGCGGAATTGTCTTCCCCGATCTTCCCCTTGGAGAGGTTGGCGATGAAGATCTTTTTTTCGTCCATAATTTTCCGCATGTTAAGCGTCGAATGCGGCTGGCCCATGATGTTTCGGACAAGCGGGTTTGAAACGAACTGGCCGACTTTGTTTTGAATGGCGGCGACGGCTTCGGATTCCAACCGCTGGCTGTAACGCGAGAATTCGTTCACCCAAAACGCCTTGATAACCGGGTCCTGCAGGTTTTCGACAACCCCTTTGCGGTAGTTCGGCTCGGAGAGCATCCTCATGACGCCCAAAACCGTCGCGTTCGGGAATTCGAGGAGCGAAAGCAGAGTGTTGTTCAAAATGTATTCCATCCTGGCGGACCAGACGTCCGGCCAGATCTTTTTGAAGACCCCCATAAGTCCCGAGGCGATAAGGTGCCTGTACTCCGCGCTCACACGCTCCATCGGGTTAAAGGCGATCGGGTGGTCCGTATCCGCCGGGTTGAAATAAATAACGTCTTCAATGCGGTTTTCCGGGATGAAATCAAGCATCTTTTCCGCAAATTCTCCGTGTGGATCGACGATGCCGACCCCGCGCCCGGCTTGGATGTCGGCGATGACCATGTTTTCTAAGAGAGTGGTTTTGCCCACGCCTGTTTTTCCGATCACGTAGACGTGGCGGCGACGGTCATCAACTTTGATGCCGAATTTAGTCCGCTGATTGCGGAAATTACAATAACCGATAGGCGCTATTTCTTTGATTTCTTTGGGCATGTTTTAGTCCACAGTCGGCAATCTCATCGGCGGGCCGCCTTTGCGCGATTCTATTTTTTCAAGCGCGCCCGGTTCCACTCCCAGAATCGGGAAGTGATAAATTGTGGCAAGCTCCTCAATGTTCAAGACGTGTTTGTGTCTATTGAAAAGAAGATCCCTGTATTTTTCAAAAATCAAACGGCGGCGCCAGTTTAACCGTGTTGGCTTAAAGAGGCCATGGACGGATCCTGTCATAGTTTTCTTGTCCGGCCTGAAAAGATTCATGTTCTGCGTGTTGAATTGGCGGAAGTAACCGGTCATCGCGGCGACATTGTCGCGGCTGAAAGCGTTGCGGCTGTCTAAATATACGCAGCGGATGGTTGTTTCGAATCCAAGCTTCGCGATCTTGCGCTCAATGCCTTCGAGCGCTTCTTTTTGTCCGGGAGTGAGCAAAAGCATTCTGAAATTAAATTTGGAGTCATCTTTCTTTTTTTGGATTTCTTCGGACGGATGTTCGAAAGGCGCGCGCGCGATTTCTCCGACGGAAAGACCGAGTCCCGGGAACCATGACTCCTTTTTCTTTTTTTCATCGAGGCCGGTCATTTTGGCGACGGCGGCTTCCCCTCTTTTTTTCCAATCATCGCCCGTCGGCCGACAAAGAATTTGAATCCAAATTTGCTCGTCACTCTTCAGTTTTGAGGTTGTCTCTAGGAGTGCGCCGATTGTGTCCACTCTCCGTTCTTCAACGGATTCTTCGAACATCGGATATGTCCTTATCGGGAAATATTCCGGCTGGCGAAGGATTATTTCGTAGCCGTAAAGTTCCGTTGCCTTGTTCGGCAAAATCTTCGGCATTGCTCGCACATAATCCTCCGCTTCTGTGATCTCGGCTGCCGGATATTGAGCGTAGATCGCCGATTCCATCAGATTGCGGAACTGTTTCGGCAGGCGTAAATAAAAATGCGTTTCACCGGCACGGCCGACTATCTCAAAAGACATCCAGTACTCGACAATGCCTTCCCAATATTTTTCCGCAAAGCGTAATCCGTAGGAATACGGGGCGTGCGCGGCCGCGAAGATCTGCTCCATCGCCTTCGGAGTTTTTAAGACGCCTTTCGGGACTTTGATCTCCAAAAGAACCCACTTGATGCGGGTTATAAATCTAAATTGGAGGTAGAGCACCCAAAATTCCCAAAACACGAAGAATGCCATGAGTGGCAGGGCGAACCACCAAACCTGGCTCCAAACGGCCTTAACGCTTTCCCAAAAACCCAAAAACGTTTGCTCCAAGAGCTGGATGATCTCCATTACTTAAATTGTAGCAAGTTTTTAAAGGACTGGGGGGTGCGGAAACAAGTCGCTCTTACGCTTCCCTTACCCGATACCTCCCGTCAGACGTACGCTCGAAATGACTTTTGCTCTGCAAATTGATGGCGATCGTGTTCGGTTTCAAGAACCTTTCCTTGTTGACCAGTTCCACGATCTCATCGCGGCCCAAGGGTCCATTCTTCCTCAATATCCTTTTAATGACATCGCGGGCGATGCCTGGTTCATAACCCTGCTCGCGCAGAGCGTATGTTCCCCTGCCAACAAGCACGAACCTAGTGTCTTTGATCAATTCATTGTGAACGGTCGGCGCGAGCGCGAGTTGAGGCGAAAGCTTCGCTTCATTTATTTCTTTCGTCAATTCTTCGAAATGGAGCGGTTCACCCTTTTTTCTTAAAACAAGGTAGGCGCGGTCGCGGGTCGTTGCCGGCCTGATCTCCGGCCAAGCGGCAAGTCCCATGTCGCCGTAGGCGTTCTCGTGGATGAGCTTTGAAAGATGCAAAAAATTGTCCGCGATCTTTCTTTCCAGATTGCGGGAACGGATGAAGTTCTTAAAATGGTCCTGATAGGAGCCGGAAAGCACTTTTTCTTTGTTCTGGTTCAAATAATTCTTCCAGCCGTCGATGAAATCCATCGCGCTCTTAAGGTCTTCCTTCTTCAGATAATAAAAAGCCCGGAAACGATCATCCTCGGGATGGGCGTGGAAAGCCCCTGTCGCTTCGGAGAGCAAGTCAAGGTGGTTGATCTTTTGCCCGCCGAACGAGCCGGAGATGGTTTTCAAAAGTTCTTCTTTACCCATCGCTCCGCCGACAGCCGAAATTTCTCTTTTGACGCGCGACAAAAGCTGGGCGACGATCGCGCTCTTCGCCGCGGCATCTCTTATGACATCAAGGGCAGATTTTTCGATCTGCCGTACGCGTTCTCTCGTCAAATTAAGCTTCTCGCCAATCGAGGCAAGCGTCTTTTCTTCGCCACCCTTGTCGAGCCCAAAACGGCCGAAAATAACCTCTTTTTGCTTGGGTAAAAGGCCTTCGAAGAGAGCTTCAAATGGCTTGTTTAAGGCGGGAGACATGGGTTGTTTTTGGGTATCTATTTAGATTGCCCTAATTGTACCATATATCGATTTTTTATGCAAGCCCACCGGCTATAGGGCAAAAACCGTTGCCGCATATTGCCTCCAATTGTAATATGGCTCCTTTTTATTGTCAACCCCGCACCTTTTGCGGATTTTTAGAAATATAGCGAAGCGATCCGCAAAAGGTGCGGGGACAAGACGCCACAGAGTGCAAAAATGTCGCTACTTGATTTGCTTCCCTCCGAAAACTACGAGTAGCGGACTGGCGACAAAAATAGACGAATAAACGCCAACGCTCGTTCCCACAAGCAGGGTAAGAATGAAGTAGCGTAAGCCCTCGGGACCGGCAAAAAGAAGGGCGATAAGCACAAGAATAAGAGTGAGAGAAGTGTTTATCGATCGAGCCATTGTTTGATTGACACTGTCGTTCACGGTTTTTTCGAAATTCAGCTTGACGCGGGAGAGCAGCAAGTTTTCCCTGACGCGGTCGAAAACGACTATCGTGTCGTGCACGGAAAATCCCATGACGACCAAGAGCGCGACGATGAAGTTCGTATCTATCTCAACGTGCATGAAATATCCGAGAAGCGCGAGCATGCCGGCAGGAATAGCAACATCGTGGAGAAGAGTGATCAAGGCAACCCAGCCATACTTCCACGAGCTTACGGGCTTCGATGCCTTACGAAAAGCAAAAGCGATATACAAAGAGATGCCGACCAGAACAAGCGCTATCGCCCAAATCGCGTTGTTTCTAAGTTCCGCCCCGACAGAAGGGCCGATCGACTGGAATCCTAACTCCTCAAAACCGGAGAACTTTCCTTTAAGTATCGCCAAAAACTTTTGGTGGTCGGCTTCGTTTATCGCCGGAGTTCTTGTAAAAAATGTATTCGTCCCCGGATCGATGCTCGCGCGGACATCCGGCAGTGCAAGCTCCGCGCGAAAAGTTTCTTCAACGACAGAAATGTCGATGCCTTCTCCGGCCCGGAATTGCCATAATGTTCCTCCCGTGAAATCGATCCCCTCTTTGAAACCGAAGAGAAGCACTGCCGCGAGAGCGGCTCCGACAACTGTAAAAGAAACGGTTAAGTATATTTTTTTGTGGCCGATGATATTTAGCATGGAAAAAGTAGGGTTTAGGGTTTAGGTTTTAGGGTTTTAGTGTCGCGATTGAAAACCATCAAGAACAATCGTGTTGTCGTTATCGCGCTGAACATACTCACGAGTGTGCCTATCAAAAGCGCTACGGCAAACCCCTTAACGAAGCTTGAAGTTAGATAATAAAGAATGACGGCGGAAATTATGGTGGAAGTATTGGAATCTCTTATCGATGGCCATGCGCGATGAAAACCCTCTTGGACAGCAGACGCTTTCGAAAGCCCCCTTTTCAATTCTTCTTTCATGCGCTCGAATATAAGAATATTCGCGTCAACGGCCATGCCGATCGTAAGCACGAATCCTGCGATACCGGCCAAGGTCATCGTTATCGGAATGAGCTTGAAGATGGCGAGAGTGAAAGCGATGTAGATTACGAGCGCGAGCGAGGCAAAAAGGCCGAATTTTCTGTAATAGATGAGCATGAAAAGCGCAACAAGCGCCGTGCCGATGGCGCCGGCAAAAAGAACTTTACTCAAGGAGTTGCCGCCCAAACTCGCGCTTACCGTTTGCTGGTTTATAAGCGTGATCGGCGCGGGCAGTGCGCCGGCATTGAAGCGGTCGACAAGAAGTTTGGCTTCATCGAAGGTGAACCTTCCTGTGATTACCGCCTGCCCCCCCGTAATTACCTGCTGAACGACCGGCTGGGAAATGAGAACTCCGTCGAGGAAAATTGCCACTGGTTTTCCGACATTGCGTTCCGTGAGCTGTTCGAACATTCCCGCGCCGGTGTCATTGAAAGCAAGCGAAACCTGCGGTTGGTTCGTTGTCGGATCGAGGATGACCTGCGCTCCAGTTACGTATCTGCCAGTAAGGTTCGTCGGAATATAGGAAAGACCATTTTCCGTTTCTTCCGTTTCGCGGAAGTCGAGGAACGGCGTTTCGCCGATAAGCTGTATCGCTTGGCTTAGGTCTTTCTCGCTCGCTATCTCGACGATGAGTTCGGGGCGTTCGCTCCCGCCTTTCGCCAAAAAAACCTGCGGCTCCCCTACCCCGAACAAGTTCACGCGCCGCTCAATTACGTCGCGCACGCCGTCCAAAACAGAATCACGGTCCGCGGCGGCGACGGCCGATAGGTCTATTTCATAAACCAAGTGGCTTCCGCCCTCAAGATCAAGTCCGAGTTTCCACGGTCGCGATTTATCGCCTAAATATCCGGGATAGACAAAGAAGCCGGCGAGGACGGCAAGTAAGATGATTATTCCTAAAAACGCACCTGGATTCTTGCGCATTGTAATTCAATTACTAACGATTTTAACAAAATTAATCTATGAAGCGCAAGCGCACTGTGATGTGTTATAGTCCTAAACAGAGTTTGACGGAGTTTAAAAGTGAAAAAGACCGCGTTTTTTGCTGGGTTGTTTGCTTTGCTCGTCTTCTTGCCGGCAATTGCCTCGGCCGAGGAAAATGTTGTCAATGCCGATTCTTGGAACAAGAAGATCACCTACGGCTTCGGCATGGAGTACGGGAGAAGGATCGTTTTGACCCAAAGCCAGCGGCCGAATCCTGATATCTTTTTGGGAAGTTTCCAGGTTGTCATCCCTTTCTATACGCCACCCAAGAATCGCTTTATCCAGAACATATCCGTATCTCCGCAAGCGACTTTCGGGACACTCATCTCACCCAGAGAAACGATTGTCGGTTTTGAACTGCCTTTGCGGATCCACTTTCGCCCATCCGGACGAAATCGTTTCTTCGCGGACTTGGGTCCCGGCATTAACAATGTTGGCCATCGCGACCGCGTCGAAGTTTCCGGCAGGTTACAATTCTCGCTTCTCGGGCGTTTCGGCATCGAACGGCGGCTAAGCGAAAAATCATCCCGTACATGGGAACTTTCTGGTGGTTTTCGTCACTACTCGGACGGCGGCACCCACCGCAGAAATCAGGACTTCAATGCAATAATGATACGGCTTGCGATTAATTTCTAACAAATCAACCACTCTTCCGAGTGGTTGAAATTTTTGGAAATTTTAATAATATGAAGAATACGCCCCGGTAGCTCAGCTTGGTAGAGCAGCTCCCTTTTAAGGAGATGGTCCTAGGTTCAAATCCTAGCCGGGGCACAAATGAAAAGTGGAAGGGCTGCTCGTTGGAGCAGCCCAAAAGATCAATCTTTCAACCCTTCGTTTTCCGGGGTTAGGGTTGGCTTACTTTCATCTCGATCCGTCGCTTTTTCCGTCGGTGGCAGCGGTTTCGCCTTGAGAAAGGTATACTCCCCAGAAGTACCCTTCTCGGTGAAAACGCCGACATAGAACTCACGGCATTGTGGGATGGCATCCTCTTTTGCTTTGAACTGCTTCGCCGGGACCAGAACTGCCGTTGTCAGAACGTCAGTCCGTACCAGAAGCACTCTGCTTTGGTGCTGGCAAGCAACGGCATAGTTGCCTGGAGAAAAATCCGTTAAGTCACCGCGATAGATGATGTCCGCACGGTAACTGATAAATCCAGCCAGAAACAAACAGGAAAGGACCGCGAGGGCAAACCAACCGGTGCCACTTTTGTTTTCGGCTTCTCTGTGAGCGCCCATTCCAACCCCAGTCAAGGTTCCTCCGAGAAAAAAGAAAATCCAGCCCATCTTATCCCCCTTAGGGCGTTTTTGCGCCCGTCTTGAACGTTAAACACCTGCCTACATGATAGCATAAACGGCAGTTTTTTGTCAAATGCGCCCAAATGTCAATCCGGACTTATCCAGAATCCAGTATGTTGATTATATTTACGATCCTCTAGATTCCCGATTTTGCTGGGATGACATAAAGTCGATCACATGCGTTGCCCTATATTTAAATATAGGGCAACGCTATCGAAAAACAGTGAAGTTTCGGAGAAAGGACGAGCTAGCCGCTTTCTTCTAAATCCTCCAGCGCCTTCTTCGCTTTCCCGCTCGCTTTCCTCGGAGCTTTGATGATGAAATTCACCAAGAGGTCTCCGCGGGTGTGCGAACCGAAGCGCGGCATCCCCTCGCCCGGAATGCGCAAGTTTTCCTTAAGGTTGAAGTGAGCTGGGATTTCCACGCTCGCCTTGCCTCCGCCTATCGTCAGCACTTCAACTTTTTTGCCGAGCAATAAGTCAAGGACTTTGAGCTCGTATTTTACGATCAAGTCCGCTCCGAGCCGCTCAAAAACATGGTGCGATTTAACTTTGATGCGTACATAAAGGTCTCCTCCTGCGGCGCCACGCTCCCCTGCTTCTCCAGCGCCCACGATCTTTATGAGTTGTCCGTCTTCCACCCCCGGCAAAATTTCAAGCTTTATCTCACGTTCGGATGTAACCCTGCCCGCTCCATTGCACTTGCCGCAGGACTTGTTCGGGATTTGCCCCGTGCCGTGGCATTTGCTGCAAGTTTTGACTTGCGAAAAATTTCCAAAAAATGTTTTTCTCTGTTCGCGAATCTCGCCCTGGCCGCCGCAAACCGAGCAGTTCACAAACCCAGCCGCCTGGTCCGCGCCCTGCCCTTTGCATGTCTCACAGCGAACGCGCGTTGCGAACTTGATGTTGCGAGTCGTGCCATGAAAAACATCTTCAAGAGAAATTTCCTCGGTCATTTCGAGATCGGCGCCGCGCTCATATGTGCGCCGCTTGGGGCGCACGCCCATGCCTTCGAAAATGCTTTCGAATAGATCGCCTAGGTCGCCGATGTCGCGGAAGCCATCACCGCCGCCGAACTCAAAATCAAAACCTTGCCTGCCCTGAGAGCCGTCGAAGGGATTTGCACCGAATGGCGAGCCGCCCCAATCAAAGCCACTGAAACCCTGCCCGCCGCCCGCTTCGCCGTGGCGCGAGCGAGGCGAGCCAAAAGGCCCCCGTCCGCCGCCAAACGGCTCCGCCGTGCCAAAACGGTCGTAAGTAGATCTCTTCGCTTTGTCCGAGAGCACCTGATAGGCCTCGTTTATTTCTTTAAATTTCTTTTCATCTCCGCCTTTTTTGTCGGGATGATATTCGTGGGCAAGTTTGCGGTAAGCCTTTTTGATCTCCTCTTCCGTTGCGGCCTTATTGACGCCGAGAATTTGATAGTAGTCCATGCCAATTTTGCCCGAGAGGGCAAGTGATTTATAACGCAGCCCGAACGGCTGGAAAATTGAGCACCCCCTCACTCGAAATAACAATGATTGTCATCGCACCAAGACACAATTGCTGACTTGTTTGACACTGATTTATTTTGATTGATAAAGTTTTCATTTCGAGTGAGGGGGTAAGGTTTGGCGACTAATCGCGCTACGCTTCTCACTTGCGCTCTTAGGCCAAGCCCTTACCAGTCGATCACTTCGTGCGTGCGCGTTTCACCGATGACATGGATGAATCCCGAGGCAAGCAGTATTTGATAAATAATGAATGCAAAAATTCCCGCTAACCAGTAAAAGATCGCGCCGAAGCCGCGGAATACGAAGAATATGGAGATCGCCCAAGCCGCCACGAATGCGTTTCCGAAACGCGCGTGCCAGTCCCGCAAAAGATTAATGATGTATTGGTAAAATGTGCCAGAGACCGGAGCATTAAGGTCTACTTCAATGCCTAAGCCCTTGCTTAAACTTGCCGCAACCTGAGAAGCAGTTTGATTGAGCGCCTGTTCTTGCGCTCCCGGAGAAAGCGACGTAAACGCAGATTCGCTCTGGAGCTGACTTTTCGCAAGACCGTTAACAAATTCACCAAAAGTAGTATTCAATCGAATACTCGGATAAAATCCACCGACAACATTCGAAAACCAATTGACGAAACCGTCGAATGTTCCCTGCGAAACGAAAACTTTCTCCGGGCTCCAGAATGGAACGTATAAAACTATGAAGGCGACGATCAGGGCGGTTGTGAATTTGCTCAGTACCGGACGCGCTGTCGTAAAAAATCTTATCTCAAGCGAGCTCTCAAGCTCTCTTTTGCCGAGGATTTCTCCCCAAAAACGAAAAACGAGGAGAACAAGAGCCGCCGTGCCGAGTAATTTCCAATTATGTCCCCAAAAAGACAAGAGGATCGCAATCGTCTCCAGTATCATCACGAACAACCTCCTGCGAAGGTCTTTGGTAAAAAAAACTTGCAGTGTCGAGATGATCGCGAAAAGCGCGAGTCCGCCAAGAAGCGTGACAAGCGAAAGCCCGCCGCTTAAATATTCACGGTATAAATATCCGAGAACGCCCGCGGCGGCAACGGAAAAAAAATCGAAAACAAGCTGTTTATAGAATTTTGGCTGGAGTTGAACCGCCTGCGGGCTAACTTGTTTTATCAGGTTCTGTGGAGATATGCGTTGATCCATAGGATAAATTCCAAATGACAAGCGCCAAACGACAAACAATTTCCAAATTCCAATCCCAAATATTTTGAATTTAGAATTTTGATATTTTGAATTTGTTTGTGATTTGTAATTTGGGATTTGTGATTTTGTTAAAGATTTGATTCACTATTGCGGTTTGTTCTCACCCGGTTCACTTTCTCCTTCTTTCTTATTATACATTGTCTGCCCGATCTTCTGAATTTCGACCGAGAGCGCTTGAATTGCCGATTTTATCGCGGAAACATCATCCCCGTCTTTTACTTTCTTAAGTTCTTCGATTTTCGAGTTGATCGCTAATTTAACATCTTCCGGAACTTTGTCGCCGGCGTCCTTGAGAGATTTTTCCGCCATGTAAACAAGCGATTCTGCCTGATTGCGCGAGTCCGCAAGCTCACGCTTGCGCGCGTCTTCCGCGGCGTGCTCGGCGGCATCACGCTTAAGGCGCTCGATCTCGTCTTTGGACAAGCTTGTTGAGGCCTCGATCTTAACCGACTGCGATTTGCCGGAGGCCTTGTCTTTCGCCGCAACGTTCAGAATGCCGTTCGCGTCTATGTCGAACGTAACCTCGATCTGCGGTAAGCCGCGGGGCGAAGGCGGTATGCCGTCCAAAATGAATCGCGCCAGTGTTTTGTTATCAGCCGCCATCGGCCGTTCGCCCTGGAGAACATGCACTTCCACGGAAGTTTGGTTATCCGCCGCAGTGGAGAATGTCTGCGTTTTTGAGGTCGGGACAGTCGTATTTTTTTGTATCATCGGCGTTGCCACACTCCCCAAGGTTTCGATGCTCAAAGTAAGTGGCGTGACGTCCAAGAGCAGGATGTCTTTAACATCTCCCTGCAGAATTCCGGCTTGTATCGCCGCGCCCAGCGCCACGACTTCATCGGGGTTGATGCCGAGGTGCGGATCCTTGCCGAAAAGTTTTTTGACGGCTTCAACTACAGCCGGCATTCTTGTCTGCCCGCCGACCATGACCACCTCATTTATTTCCGAGAGCTTAAAGCCGGCGCCGCGCGGCGCTCCCGCAGTCACAGTTTCCTGCGTCAACTTGATCGACTTGTCGACAAGGTCCTGAACCAAGCTTTCGAGCTTGGCGCGCGTCAGTTTCATCAAAAAATGCCGCGGACCGGAAGCGTCTGAAGTTATGTATGGCAAATTGACTTCTGCTTCGAGCGCGGTCGAAAGTTCATGCTTCGCCCTTTCCACTCCTTCCTTAAGCCGTTGGAGAGCCAACGGATCTTTCGAGATGTCTATCCCTTCCTGTTTTCTGTACTCTGTCACGAGATATTCCTGAATGCGCCTGTCGAGGTCGTCGCCGCCGAGGTGCATATCGCCTCCGGTGGCCTTCACTTCCACGGTGTCGTCCCCTACCTCCAAAACGGAGATGTCGAAAGTGCCGCCACCGAAGTCGTAGACGACTATTTTTTCGCTCTTTTTCTTGTTCATGCCATACGCAAGCGCCGCCGCGGTCGGTTCGTTGATTATCCTCCGCACTTTGAGCCCCGCGATCTCGCCGGCATTTTTCGTTGCCTGCCTTTGCGAGTCGTCGAAGTAGGCCGGAACGGTTATCACCGCTTCTTCGATCTTTCCTCCAAGGCGCGCCTCGGCGTCAGTTTTTAATTTGCCAAGTATCATCGCCGAAATTTGCTCCGGCGTCTGCCACTCGGCCTGTCCTGAGCTTGTCGAAGGGCTGCCAATTTTAACGTCCACTCCGCCATGCGCGCCTTCCTTAATCTCGTAAGACAGCCAAGCTTTGTCTTGCTGAACCTCGGGGTCGTTCCATTTGCGGCCGATCAAGCGCTTTACGGAAGATATCGTGTTTTTTGGATTGGTTATCGCTTGCCGCTTTGCCAAAAGGCCAGACAAGCGCTCGTTCGACTTGCTTAAAGCGACTACGGACGGCGTCGTGCGGTTGCCTTCGGCATTTTCAAGAATGCGCGGCTCGCCGCCTTCTACGACCGCCATCGCCGAGTTGGTTGTGCCTAGGTCTATACCAAGAATTTTACTCATATTATTTTTTAAAAATTATTTAATGGCGCTTTGTAAAACTCTAAATTCTAATCTCTAAACTCTAAACAAATCCAAAACTCAAATCTCAAAACGTGACATACTGGGTCATTCTGAGGGCTAAGCCCGAAGAATCTCCAGAGATCCTTCGCGGAGTTTACCCTGAGATTCTTCACTTCGTTCAGAATGACTCGAAGGGCTCGGGATGACTTCTAAATTGGGTCATTGGGATTTTGAGATTGTTTAGTATTTAGAATTTAGTGCTTAGGATTTTGGTGTCGAACCCTTCGACACCTTCACTCTTACCGGTCTTAATATTTTATCATGTAGCCGCCAGCCGGACTCAATTTCTTCGATTATTGTTCCTTCCGGCCTGTCTGATTCAAGTTCGGCTATCGCTTCCGCCACACTCGGGTCGAACTTGTCGCCCGGTTTCACGCTGATCCGCTCCATCCCCCGTTGGCGGAGCAAATCCTCGAGCTGGGACTTTATCATATAGACCCCTTTCTCCACAGACCCTTGTTTTTCCATGGCGCGCAGGCCGAGGTCGAAGCTATTCAAAACCGCGACAAGGCCCAGCATCAGATCTTCACTGCCGTATTTGGCGATCTCTTCAAGGCGCCGGATCTCGTCTTTCTTATAATTGATGAAGTCCGCTTTCGCTCTTTGCCAGCCGGCGAGATATTCATCTCGTTTCGCCTCGCAGTCGGCAAGCTTCTTTTCGAGCTCGCCCCCTGCGGGTTCTTGCTGATTATTTTTATTTTCGTTATCCATAATGATTATTTTCTGCTCAGCCCCTTGAACATATTTATCGCTTTTTTATAGTCCATCCGTTTGGGTCCAATTGCTACAATAGACACCTTTTTATTTCCCGATTCATATCCGCCAAATATCACGGAAAGGCATTCGCTTTTCGTAACCGGGCTTTTCTTGCCCACGAAAATTCTCGGTTCGTCACCGGAAAAGAAACTGTTCGCGAGTTTCGCCATTTTCTCCTCCAGCGCCGAAAAATCGAGCACAACTGATTTGATCTCTTGCGGCGTTTCCCAGTCGAAATTCCCGACAAGATTTTCGATTCCACCCTTATATGTATTTTTTTCTGCCTTCGCGGCGCCGGCGAGTCCGAGATCTTCGGAAATTTCTCCAAAAAATTCCGAGAACGCGCTTTTCTCGAGAAGGCGCACTAATTTCCCGACAGACACCCTCGCTTCGTTCGCTCCGATAAAGTGGTTAGCGAAAAATTCGTATCCAAGATCGGTGGGCACCCTGCCCGACGAGTGGTGCGGTTGTTCAAGGTATCCCGCGTCCGACAAAAGCTCCAATTCGTGCCGTATCATTGCCGGCCTGATGCCAAAATCGTGTTCGCGGAAAAGCCAGCCGGAACTTACCGGCTCGCCTGTGTTTATGAAACTTTGAATGGCGGCTTCCAATATGCGAGATGTTCTATTTGTAAGCATTTTGGTAACGAAGTCCAGTAGTGAAACTGCGATATTTACTTGGCCGAAAGGCCTTCGCAGTTTCTACTATTGGATTATATTCCGATTAGCAATCATGTCAAGCGAGTGCTAATACTTGACAGATTTATAAAAAGTATGCTATAATGCAGACAGCATCGGTGGCATTCGTCGCCGAAAAATCAATCCAAAGGAGGGGTATATGCCCCGAACGAACGCCGAAGTTTGGAGTTGGGCAGTTTTCGCCATAAGTGTTGGGGCTTACATTCCCCTCGCGATTGGTGGCTGGCTCCACCAGAAAGAACTCAACATTGCGTGTTACAGCATCTGGCTTATTTTGGCCTTGATGATGGTCTTCGGATCTTTCAAGCAAGGATTTGCCGGATGGAGAATGCCTCTAGGATGGACGCTTGGAAATGGATCGCTTGTGATCTTTTCTCTCGCGATCGGGGGTTACACGTTTAATCTTGGTCCGGCCGAAACAATCGTGATCTACGGCATCATCGGAACACTCGCACTGTTCGTTGCTGTCGGCACGATGACCAAGAAGTGGAATCCTCGGATTCTTCTTTTGGGGAGCATTGCGGCAGATGTTTTGTCGTTCTATCCCCAAATGAAGCAATATCTCCAACCGCACGAACCGGCAACATGGCTAATGATTTCTGGCTGGTGGCTCTTCCTTCTAGCTGCTCTCGCAAACGCTTTTTTTGTAGAAGAGTTCGCGAAGAAGTTGCTGATGGGCGAGGCCGAGTATGTCATCGCTTATGGCAGAGCCAAAAACACTTGCAGGATCATCGAGGAGTCCCTGCTTTCGCTTGAAAACAGCTCGCTTATCTTTGTCACTATTGTGGTAATGACCCGTTAGCGCCCGCCACGTCTTCGGACCTCTGGCGGGTTTTTGTTCGGTGAAAATTTTGACAACCCTCTGCTTTTTATGCTAGTATACGCGTAGCAACCGCCTCTTTTACGGCGGTAGCCAAAAAAGGAGGTTTGACCGTGTCCGGCGAGAAAGTTTCGAAGGAACAGGAGAAGCTTGAACGCGCGAGAAATAGATGGCTTAAAAACACAAAAGCCCTCTGTTCGAATGCCGAGAAGATCTACTTTACGACTCATGCGCTCACGCAATTTGTTGAGCGGTCCCTCAAAAATACTTACCGCAATACTCCGCTTGTCGAAATCCCCTCCGAACTTCTCACGCGTCCCGCAGTCCTGGCGCGAAATATCCTTGCCGCGAGCCGCGAGGAAAAATCCAACGGGCACCATGTGAAAAGGATCATCAAACACGGTTTTGTCGAAACAAGCTACTTTGTGAGCTTGTGCGGATGGCGCTTCGTAATCGTAAAAGAAAATAACGCAGAAAGAGTTGTAACTATCGAGCGCGTCAAACCGGAAGAGAATTAATTTTTTATCCCCTGCCAACCGAACGGCAGGGGCATTCATTTTCGCAGCTGGACAAAAATTGACTTTTTCCTCGCTACCGGTTATAATACAGCCAGCATTTAAGGAGAGTTCACAATGAAATATCGGCTGAAGTCGGTAGCGATGACTGCTTTTCTCGTCTTTTCGCTTTGTATCCCTCTTGCTCTAAGCGCACAAGATGAAGAATCATATAAGCGTGAAAGGCGCATTTTAGGCATTTTCGATTCGGTTTGGAAATCGGCAGAAGAAAAAGGAGTTGTTGTGGCAGAACAGCGACCCAAGCTTCTCGCCATAAGTAAAATTGAGTCTCCAAGCGAGCAGATCTACTCGGACTGTTTCGCAGTGGTGGCTTTTGTAGAAAATGACGGCTCGATCGTTTTTTGTCCTGAATTTTTTCCGGCCGAAATCGGCGAGCAAAAATATGTCATGGCACACGAGATCGTGCACCTGATCAAAAAACATCACCTGGTTTATGGAAACGCAAGTGGTGCGATGCGAGTGGTCTATGAATGCGAGGCGACGGTCGGAGCGACCGAAATCGTCGGTAATGAACTAGTGAATTCGGTGCTTGAAAAACTGCTGGAAAGAAAATTCGATCAAATTCACGAACTGGCCTACCGAAGAGCAAAAGATGTTCTTTCGGGCAAAGACGGGAGCTGCAATGCTGATTGAACTTCTCATCATCGCCGCGGTAATCGGGCTGATGTGGCTGGTTTCTTTACTGCCAATGCCCATTGTCAAAGCGCCGACTGCTCTTCTTGTCTATTTTGCCGCAGTTTTCTCGTGGGGCGGATTCGCCGGTTGGCTCGTCGGCAAAATTGATCAAAAAAGATACTTTGGTGTGAAAAGGGCTTTACCAACGATTGCCGTTGTTCTGCTCTTTCTTGCAGGATGCGCCGCGCTAATTTATGCATTCGCCTTGTATATGAAGTTACAGACATAGTTCTCTCCGCCAAGCTTCGGCTCGGCGGATTTTTCTTGCTGATTCGGTATAATAAAGACATGGCAAACATCCAATGGCTCGACCTTCTGCGCCCGAGCGATAAAGACATTAAGGCGTTCGGCAAGAAATTCAAGATACACCCGGTAACACTCGATGAGCTTCGCAGTCCGTCCGCCCGCGCGCACGTCGAAGTTTTCAAAAATTATATTTATTTCATCTATTATTTTCCTCTCTACGATCCGATCGAAGAAACCTCTTGGCGCACGGAAATAGATTTCGTCGTCACAAAAAATGCGGTAATCACCGTTCACTACGAAGAAATTGAGGCCTTAAGGAATTTCGAAATGTCGGGCGGAACAAAAAAAGTGGGGAGTTCGATACTGCTCGCCTATGAACTCGTGATGGCCCTGCTCAATTTCCAAGAGCGCCAACTGCGTCATATCGCGGAAAAAACAGAGGCCGTCGGTCAGGAGCTTTTCAAAGACCGGGAAAAAGAAGTTCTCGAAAAAATATCCCGGCTCAAAAGGGATGTTTCCGAGTACAGGATAATCGTCAAGCACCAAGGGCCGATATTGCATTCCCTGCTTAACCGCGGCGTCCATTTCGGTTCCGAAGAAGACAGGCCTTACTTGAACGACCTTGTCGGCGAACATCTGCGGATCGTAAACCAGCTCGACGATTATCGCGAAGCCATTTCTGACTTCGAAGACACGAACAATCAGTTAATGAATATAAGAACGACCGAGGTGATGCGGACCTTTACCATTCTTTCTTTCTTAACCTTCCCTTTCGTTCTTATCGCTGCGATATTCGACATGAACCTACACGGCACGCCGCTTACCGACCAGCAATACGGCTTTTGGATAGTTTTGGGCACGATGGCGGTAGCAATGTCCATACTCGTGGCGATATTCAAGAAGAGAGGATGGATTTGAACTCCTTTTGATTTTCTGATGACCGGCGTCAATTTGACTCCAGCGGTCAAATTGCGCCTGCTTCTCGGCGCCAAAATTCGCTTCGCGAAAGCCGAGCTTTTGGCGCCTCCGAAAGCTCCTCAGAAAATCAAAACTCGTTCTGGAGGTAATAAGATAGAATCCGATAGCTTCTCAAAAAACTAAGACTCGCTCCGAGTTGGATAGAAGAAAAATTGGGTAGCGAAGGGACGCGGGTAAGCTCGGTTTTCGTTTTGCGAGTACCAGATTCGCTCCGCTCTCCTTCGACGGTGAGCTTAGGACGGTCGAACCGCTACAGGAGGAGTGATCTTGCTCGCCTCGCTAAAGCTTTGGCGAAGCGGGCATCTCGGCCGATCTGCCGAAAGTGGCGCCTTTCCTATTCAGCTACGCGCAACAACGCACATCATTCGTCCCTAACTTTTGCTTCCAAAACTTTAATAAATTCTTCGAGGTAGGCCTTGGCTGCTTGTCCATCTTTGTCTATCCTTGCTCCCATGCCGATCCAATACCATTGCTCTTGCAGCTCGGGACTAAGCCGATTATAAAGTTCTACATAATAACTGTCCAATTTTTTCAACAAGCCCTCGATGGCTACATCGATTTCTGCCTCAATCTGATCCATCAAGGATTCTGCTACTTGAAGTAGATCGTTTTCTTCTTCCTGCGTTGCTTGGCGGCGGACCGCTTCTAAATTCTCCCGCGCCTCATCGATATATCCTGCCGCTCGGTAGAGTTGTGCCCGCTTCAAATTAAGCTCAATACTGGCCCGGGGAGTGTTCTTTTGATTGGCAACTGCCTCCTGTTCGATAATCCAATCCTCCAGCAACTTCCTGGTTTCGGGATGCTCCGCTCCTTGCTCGCGGAGTTTCCTAATAAGTTCTTCTTCTTGTTGAGTAAATTCTGAACTAGGCAATTTTTCAGACATGGCATTATTGTACCAGTAAACGAGACGTCTGCAATTGATGGGCGCATTTCGAACCCGGGGATGGATTAAAGCCGCGCCAGATTTAGGTAGTGGCGATGGGGACAAATAGCACTGCTTTTAGCGCAGGTCTAACGCTTTTAGACAAAGAAAAAGGCGGGTTGAAGTTATCTCTCCGCCGATGATGAAAACCGCTCCCTAGGGCGTGAAGAGGTGTTCGGCTTTGCGACCAACGAGGTCTGCGGCAAAAATGGAACAATTCAGGATACTTTCTATGTCCAAAAAATCACACTCTGTCAGCACCTTTGCTATCTGAGGTGCGTGGCTGACGAGAATAACCACTTCGAGGTGACTATTGGCAGCAATGAATTTATTCAGATCCTCAAAAATGTTTCTTCTCGGCCAACCTTTGTCTGATAGCCAATCAACGCTCTTAACTTCGGAAGTTCCAAGGATCTCTCGAATGATTTCTGCAGTGTTGATAGCGCGAGGTAGTTTTGAGCTTAGAATAACCGTTTTGTCTGCGTTAAATTTCTGCTGTTTCAAGAAATTGGCAGCACGCTGAGCCTGCTTTCTGCCAATGCTGTATTCTCCTTCGCAGAAATCGTCACTACCATGCCGGACCAGGAAAACCCTCATCACCTTCCTCCTTAAGTAAAGCTGACTCTAACTACCGGATAGTATAGCAAAGATTGGACATTTTGTCAAAATCGCGCAAAAATGAGCTTCTCAGAGTCCCCAAGCTTTGACTTTTTCGAAGTGCGGGTACAAAGGAAGAAATATTCAAAAACAAAATCGGCGCCACATAGGTGACGCCATTTTCGAGTGAATTATTCGTCCTCGTAACCAATATATTCGGCTAGTGCCTTGCGTGCTGCAAGATAGGCCTGGCGCAACTGGTGGAATTTTGGATCCTTGACTTCGTCGAAGTCACTGTATGCGGTAAAGGCGTAATCGAACCCTTCGCTTTCGATCGTTTCGCGTATTTCCTGCTTCTCTTTTGCAGTCATCGCTGCCTCCCTTGCCGACGAATTTCGGCAACTTTCTGCATAGCCCTTTGCTTCAAGTTTTGCGCACTTTCTAGCTTCTCTAACAATTTCCAGTCAAGCATTTTTGGATCTACGGTGCCGTTTACAATCTGCTTTGCTGTGAATTCTATAAATTGTTCACTTTTATCTGACACTGCGAACTCCTTGGGATGGAAAAAGTTCTGTGTTTAATACTAAGTTCGGCGGCAGAAAAAGTCAAGGACCAATTCTGGCGCGATAAATGCCGTGTGATGCATATAAAAAGGCCATAGCTTTTTAGCTATGGCCTTTTGTTGGCAACAAACATTCTGCCGGCGATTTGTCAGTTCTTAGTCGCAGGAATTGCGGATGACGCAACGCCCCGGACGGGAATCGTTTCTGAAATTCCACCTGCACGACCAGAGGGTACTGGGCGCGAACGAAATCTTCGCGATCTTTATCCGTAAACCCTCCGCCGACTTCACCGCAGGAAATTTCCTCACCGGTTTGGTGGTCAATCTGAAAAAGGAACAACTTCCCCATTCTGTTCTTATTTTTTCCGCTTCCATAAGCGAAGCTCTTCGCTATGAAATCGTCTTCTTTGAGCGGCTTCCATTTCCAGCATCCTTCGGGACGCTTCGGTTGATCCTTCTTGCCATCAAGCCGGAACTCGGTTGTCTTCGTCGCATCATAAAGAACAAGCCCTTCCCAGTTTTCTTTTCTAACCAGCTTTGTGGCTTCCGCGAACGGGCAGTCAAGAACCTCGAGCAAAGAAATATGCTCTGGCGCGCGCTGCGGGAACATCTGGCGGAGCATAAAAAGCCGGGTTCGGTAATTGAGGTCTGTGACAAGTTCGCCGCCGTGCACCAGGACATCGAAAATCATAAATCTTACCGGCGCACTTTCTTGCAACTTCCGTGCACGTTCTGGATTTGATTTGGCAACTTGCGCCAATCGCTCGAAGTTGTCTTTCCCGCCTTCGTCAATAATCATCTCGCCATCGAGAAGTGTTCCTCTTGGCGAAATGGCAAGGCGCTGGAATATTTCTTGCGTGATCTCCGGGTAATTATCGGTAACTTCTTCAATGCCTCTCGTGTAAATACGGACGCCGCGCGATGTCACAGCGGCAAGATGTCGATACCCATCGCGTTTACGAGTAATGATCAAATTTCCTGCTCGCTCAAGCTCAAGAACTTTAGATTCCTCAATACTGTGTTTCGGTTTTGCCGGGACAAATTTCGGATCAAGCGGGTCAAGCGAAAATGGGAGCTTCTTGCGTGGCACCTGGCCACCTCCTTAACAAGTGAGCTAAACGCATTATACACCAAAAAACGCTACTTGGCAAACATAAAAACCCCGCCTTCATTTGGTGGGGCCGGAAACTATTAAGACAGCATGGCAACAAATTCTTTCTCGTTGAAGATCTTAATCCCGAGTTTTTGGGCTTTGGCGAGCTTCGAACCGGGTTTTTCACCGACAACGAGATGTGTAGTTTTGCCGGAGATTGAATCAGAAACTTCGCCTCCCAGCTCTTCGATCTTCGCATGCGCTTCTTCGCGAGTCATGCCGAAGAGCTTGCCGGTTACAACAAAGGTCATGCCAGCAAACGGCATTCTCCTTTCCTCGTAAATGACGCGTCCGACAAGTTCTACCATTCCGCCTTCGCCATTAAAACGGTATCCCCAAAAACTACCGGAGTTATCGCCTTCCAAACTGCCGAAGCAGATGTCGCCATTCACTTTGTGCTTGCGGAGAATGTCAGTAAATGTATTGTCCTGCAGGAAATCCATATGTTCCATGTGGTCAGAATTAAAAGTCAGTTTTCCTTCGTTTGTCACTTCTTCAAGCTCATACCAAATCTCGCCCGTTTCTGAGCGCTCTTGATCCTTAAAAAGTTCTTTTGCGCATTCTTCGGAAATCTCAACGGTGTTGATGGTTTCGGCAATTGACCATGCCATACGTCCACCTCTGTATTTTTCAAGATCTACAACTAAATTAGCACGATCTCCGACTGTGTCAATATGTGCTAAAATTTTGATATCGATGCCCAGAATCAAGATTTACAACTCTCTCTCGCGCAAAAAAGAGCCGCTTCCTAAATCGCCATCCGGCAAACCCTTGCGGCTTTTTGTTTGCGGACCGACTGTTTACGATGATGCGCACATCGGCCACGCGCGGACATATATTTTCTTCGATTTTTTTGCGAAATATCTGCGCAATTTGGGGCACAAAGTAAAATACGTTCAAAACATCACGGACATCGACGACAAGATCATTCAGCGCGCGAAGCAAGGGGAAAAAGAGCCGCTAATACTAGCCAAAGAGTTTACGGCCCGTTATTTGGCAGACATGAGATCCATTGGAATAAACGCGATTGACGATTACGCGCCGGCGACAAAATTTATTCCGCAAATCGTTGCGCAAGTTCAGACGCTCATCAAAAAAGGATATGCCTACGAAATTTCAGGGGACGGTTGGTATTACGATATTTCCAAATTTAAAGAGTACGGCAAATTAAGCGGCCGCACCGCCCTGCAGGCGGAAGATGCCATCTCGCGCGTGGACGAATCCATCAAAAAGCGGAACCGCGGCGACTTTTGCCTCTGGAAATTTACGCATGCGAATAGCGCGCCTCCGCCTGCCGGCTCTGGCAATGCGAAAGCGCCCATGCGAATAATCGACGGCGAACCGAAATGGGAATCCCCTCTTGGTAGCGGCCGGCCGGGCTGGCACATCGAAGATACGGCAATCTCCGAACACTATTTTGGTCCGCAGTACGAAATTCACGGCGGCGGATTGGATTTGAAATTCCCGCACCACGAAGCGGAGATCGCCCAACAGGAAGCGGCATCCGGCCCGCCCGCCAGCGAGTTCGCTCGCAGGCGAAGTCGGGCGGGCAAAAAACCCTTTGTACAACTTTGGATGCACACGGGGATGGTAACTGTAAACGGTCAGAAGATGTCCAAGGGCTTAAGAAATTTTATTACGATAAGAGATTACCTTCAAAATCATTCGCCGGAGGCCCTGCGCCTCGCTTTTTTCGGCTGCCACTACCGTTCCCCCGCCGACTACAGCGAGAAATTAATAGAAAATTCCGAAAGCGCCTTGAACGGCATCAATGAATTTTATGCAAAACTGGATTTCTCCAAAAAATCGCACAGCGGCGGAAAAGAAACCGCCAATACTTCCGTCTATGAAAACGAATTTAATAAGGCACTCGAGGATGATATAAATACCCCTAATGCACTCGCCGCTATTTTCCGAGTTATCAATGATCTGAATCCGAAAGCGTGGACACTCGAAGGAAAATCCGTTTCCGCTGCCCAAAAATGGCTAAAATCCGCCCTGCATATGTTCGGCATTGAGCTTAAAGCACCGAAAATTCCCGCGAAAATCGGCAAACTTGCCGCCGAGCGGGAAAAATTCCGAAGCAATAAACAGTTTATGCAGTCCGACGCCTTGAGAAAGGAAATTAACACGCTAGGATATGAAGTAGAAGACACGCCGCTTGGCCCCTTTCTGTGGCCAAGAAATTCTAAATAACAAATTACAAATCCCAAACAAATCCCAATTTCGAAATTCTAAATAGTACGCCATGTCATTCCTGCGGAAGCAGGAATCCAGTTCTGGATCCCAAATCAAGTTTGGGATGACAAAAAAGCCATCGACTTTTAATTTTGATTAAAGGATTTTGTATAATGGCAAATACTAAAGAGTCCAAACTTAAACTTCCGCCGCAAAATCTTGAAGCCGAGCAGGCCGTGCTTGGCGCGCTTTTGATAGACAAGAACGCCATCATTAAAGTGGCGGATCTTTTGGTATCCCAAGATTTCTATTCTCCGGTTAACGAAAAGGTGTATGAGGCAATTCTTGAACTTTATGAAAAGCGCCAGCCGATAGATATCTTGAGCGTTACTGCGCGGCTTAAGGAAAAAGAACTTTTGCAGAGCGTGGGAGGATCTACCTATCTTGCTGAACTCACGAATCAGGTGGCAACCTCTTCCCACATTGAGCACTACGCCAAATTAGTCAAAGAGGGAAAAGTGCGCCGCGACCTGATCCGCGCTTCCGCGGAAACAACTGAAGAGGCCTTCGACTCATCGCAGTCGCTTGAAGATGTGCTCGACGATATTCAGCAAAAAATTCTTTCTATCTCGCAAAAATCAATGCCGGTCAATTTCACTCCGCTTAAGGAGGAATTGAGCCGCGCCTACGAAAGGATAGAAAAGCTTCATCAGGGCGGCAATGTGCTCCGTGGTATCACGACCGGCTTTCCCGGGCTTGATGAAAAACTTTCCGGATTGCAACGATCCGACTTAATTGTTTTAGGAGCGCGCCCATCCCTTGGCAAAACATCACTTGCCTTGGACATGGCGCGCAACGCGGCGCTCAAAGGATACTGCGTGGGCATCTTCTCGCTTGAAATGACGCGAGAACAGGTGATCGATCGCATCATCTCTGCGGAATCCGGCGTCCCGCTCTGGAAAATCCTTACAGGGAGGATCGCGAGCGACGTTGAATTCGAAATGATCCAAGGAGCGCTTGACCGCCTCTCGGCCGCAAAGATATTTGTCGATGATTCCCCCACCGCGAACATCATGCAAATGCGTTCGATGGCGAGACGGCTTCAAGTGGAGCACGGCCTCGACCTCCTTGTCGTCGACTACCTCCAGCTTATCAGACCAAGAACAAACTCCGAAAACATGGTGCAGCAAGTAACGGAGATCTCCCGCGGCCTCAAGGCGCTTGCTCGCGAGCTTAAGGTGCCCATCCTCGCCAACTCCCAGCTTTCCCGGGCCATCGACCAGCGTGACCACAAAACGCCGAAACTCTCCGACTTGCGAGAATCCGGATCCATCGAACAGGACGCGGACGTCGTGATGTTCATTTACCGCAAAGACCGCGACAAGCTTGAAGTCACTCCGGAAGAGCAAAACATTGCCCAGATCATCATCGCCAAACACAGGAACGGGCCGATCGGCAACATCACGTTAAGATTTGACCAGGAGCGCGTTACTTTCCGCAATTTGGAAACGCGTATCCCCGAACCGGAAGAAGCGGTACTATAACGATGCGCGGAATTCCGGAATCAATTCGAAAACTGGCCGACGAGCTCCAGGAACTGCCGGGTATCGGCCCGAGGCAAGCGATTCGCCTCGCCTTTTTTGTTTCGACAATGGGCGCGAACCAGGTAAAAAATCTTTCGCGCGCTGTGGACGAATTAAGCCGGCTCAAGATCTGCGAAAGGTGTTTTTTTGTCCACCAAAACCCTTCGACCAGCTCAGGGCAGATAAAATTATCGCTCTGCGACATTTGCCGTGACAAAAACCGCAAGCACGATTTGATAGCCGTTGTCGAAAAAGAAACCGATTTGATCTCACTTGAAAATACTAAAAAATTCAACGGCCGCTATCTTATCCTCGGTGCGATCCCAAAGACAGGGATGCTTGATGACCAGCAAAAATTGCGCCTGGAGAATTTGAAAAGTTTTATAAAAAAGGAACTAATGCAGGGAAGTCCGACTTCCGTGGGAAGTCGGACTTCCAAAAATTCAGGATTGGCCGAAGAAATTATTCTCGCCTTCAACCCTTCAAGCGTCGGCGATTTCCACGCATCTTTTTTAGCAAAAGAACTCGCGCCTTTCGCCAAAAAAATAAGCCGGTTGGGGATTGGACTCCCAACAGGCGGAGAAATTGAGTTTGCCGACGATGAAACACTGGGCGGTGCCTTAGAGCGCAGGGGTTAGATCGTAAAAGCGTCTGCCCTACTTTGTGCACGCAACCGGACAAATGGCGTCTATCACGTCAACCGGGTCCCACTTCTGCCATTCGCAAAGCCGGCAGTGCGTCCGAACATACATGTTGTAAATGATTTCCTCGTCAGGCGCTCCTGGGTCGAGTTTTTTCGTATCCGGAATGCCATTTGGGTTAATCTCAATCCATTTCCTAACTCCCTCCACGATTTCTCTCGGAGAAAAGATCTTGCCCGAGGAACGCGGCCCGATATTGATCTCTTTCGCATCCGGACGAGGCACTCTTTCCAGCCACCGCTCGAGGGCGGCAAGAATTTCTTTGTCGGTTCTCTTCTCGTACGGCTTGTACATGTCCGCCCTCCATGATTCAAGATGACTAATTTACACCTTACTCTTATAGCAAAAATAGCGCCAGCAGCCACGAAATCGAAAGGCCACCGTCGGTCGGTGGCCAAATTTTCAATATGAATATGGAGGAGCGGAAGTATTAATACCTTTTTCCGTAAGCCAAGCGCGCAACTCTATTTCCTGATCGTTGTGCAAACTTCTAAGCAGTTTCCCCAACCGCAGGCAGGTGATGAGCCATCTCTCTCGCGCATGATAAACGAAGGGCATTGCCACTCCGCAAAAGATGACTATGTAAATGGCGGAGCCCTCGACCCGGCCGTCCTTAACGAACTGAACTTTTTCGCTCCTATTCTTCCTTATTAAAGAAATTATTTCGCCAAGATGGGAGTGGCCCAATCTTAGCTTGTAGCGCAGAGAGATGCGGCCCAACGTGTGGTTGTGATGGCGGATCCGCTGCCGATTCTTCCTGGGGTTCTTTCTTTGCCGTCGCTTACGGTCTCTTCTCCCCAAGTCCGCGCCTCATGGAAGATTCTGCTTAAGATTTTATACAATCAAACGGAAAAAAGCAAGTACCGGTTTCGGGCTTGGTGAATAACGTTTTTTCTTGTCATTCTGAGGACGAAGCCCGAAGAATCTCGAGAAATTCCCCCAGCAATCTGCCGCTTGAGATTCCTGCGCTTTGCTCGGAATGACCATTGTTCACCAAGCTCTAGCTTCTACGCCCCGATTCCACCGAGCTTACTATCATTATAACACAATTGTGTTATAATGATAGTATCGAAAAAAGAAAAAGCCCCTACTCACTTCAGGTGAGTCGGGGCTTTGGTTCATGCCGGAACCCAGTAGTGAGCCGAGCACGGCGTTTTCTACGGCACTAGTGCAAAAACAAAACACAACCTAAAATCCGCTATTTTCATTGACTAAGCCGGTCTTAAAGAAAACGTATGGGCGCTGCAGTGCTCGGTCTACTACTGGGAGAAAGAGCTGCCGCAACCACAAGTATTTTTGACGTTGGGATTCGTGAATTTGAATCCAGCGCCTTCAAGACCGTCCACGTAGTCGATTTCCGTGCCTTCGAGATACATCAAACTCGTCTGGTCGACAAAAACTGTGAGTTCACCGAATTCGAAAATCTTGTCGCGTTCGGTCGTTCCCTCCGCAAATTCCATTGCGTATTGGAAACCCGAACATCCCCCGCCGCGAATTGCTATCCGCAACCCCAGCGGTTTCGGATCTTGCCGACTCAGAATTTCTAAAACTTTCGTAGCTGCCCGTTCGGTCAGTTTGATCACTACGTACCTTCGAAAATTCCTGCTTACGATTATTGCATGAAAAAGGATGACCCGCAAATGCAATTTGCGGGCCAAGATGATGCTTTTTCTTGTTTACTGATTATCGGGAACTCTGGGAGAAAGCGCGCGAACGATGCCCGACACGCCTTTCGCTATTACTATCAGGAGAAATACGAGCCAGGCGATGGTGCATATGGCATAGATTGGAAACGCGACAACCGGCCACAAGATGAAAGAACTCAATTTATCGAGCCAATCTCTGCGTTCACTGAAACGCTTAAAATTTCCATATTCTGCCAACGTTTTTTCATCTACCGTCGGCGCGGACGAACCGAAAGGCGCGGTGCGTTCGTCAAAAGGCGGGAGTGGGATCAAAATCTTTGCTGCTAAAGAGGTTTGGAAATAGAATGCATAATTTACCCACCGCCCAAACAGAACGCCAACCAACAAGTACGCGAGCACAATCAACGCCCAAACTGCCACGGAAGCCAACATAGTCATTCCTCCTCGAAAAAGCTGTTTCGAACTTGCTACGGTTATTCTATGTCATTAGCTCGAATATGTCAAATTTTTGCCTATCCGTGCCGAATAACCATTACGTCGCCATCCTGTGCAACGTATTCCTTGCCCTCTAGTCGTATCCATCCTTTTTGTTTAGCTTGGTTCCAGCCCTTCGCCTCCATCAATTTGCCGTAGGAAACCACTTCGGCGCGGATGAAATTCTTCTCGAAATCGGTGTGGATGACTCCGGCCGCCTGCGGCGCTTTTGTTCCTCGTTCGATAGTCCACGCCCGTGTCTCGTCCTCCCCTGTCGTAAAGAAACTCACAAGCCCCAGAACTTCGTAGGCCTTTTTAATAAGTGTGTTAACGGCGTCCTGTGCCAGCGAGGCCTGCCCGCCTAAGTTTTTTTCAAAAAAATTTTGGAGGGCGAGGTTCGCGATAATGTAATCACCTCCCAAATTTTTTATTTTTTCCAAAAGTTCCTGCTTCGCGTCTTCTTCTCCGCCGTTCAAAAGATATATCTGCTTTTTTGCCGTAAGCAAGTTGAGCGATGACATTCCGACATTCTCAAGAATGTCGGAATGTTCTTTTGCGGCGGCGAGGGGCTCGCCCCGCTCGAGAATTTGCTTTGCTGTGAGAAGCGCGGTTTTTTCTTCCTCTGCCCCTTTTTTCTTAGCTTTGATGTCGGCCTCTAAGCCGTGCAAACGCTTCTCCACGCTTTCGAGGTCTTTCAAGGCGAGTTCGGTGTTGATGATGTCGAGATCGCGGATGGGATCGACGGAATTTTCGACGTGAATGATCTCCGAATCCTGAAAAGTCCGAAGAACGATGGCTATCGCCTGCGTTTCGCGGATGTGCGACAAGAACTGATTGCCTAGTCCTTCACCCTTGTTCGCGCCCTTGACCAAACCCGCGATATCGTAAAACTCCACGACCGCGGGGATAGTTTTTTTGGAGCGGCTGATTTCCGTGAGTTTTTGCAAGCGTAGGTCGGGCACCGGAACCACGCCGACGTTTGGGTCGATCGTGGCAAAAGGATAATTCGCGATAGTAATCTCCTGCTTCGTCAAAACCTTAAAAAGCGTGGATTTCCCCACGTTCGGAAGGCCAACAATACCGATTGATAGTTTCATAAACCCAATCTTAATGTGTTTGCTTTGATTTTTCAACGCACCAGTGCCAGAAGATTTAGATATAATAAGTGTATGGCACTTATAAAATGTTCCGAGTGTGGCAATGAAATTTCTGATAAGGCTCTCATGTGCCCGCACTGCGGCAATCCGGCTGATACAAAACAAGTACTCGCAACCGATACTCCGCCGTCTTTCCTCGCGACAACAAAAGAAGCAGAGGTCGGAAAACGGAGGCGATGGATTCCTTCTAATCGGCTTGTTTGGATTTCCGCTATAACAACTGGCGCATTTGTTGTATTGATACTTCTCTTTTTGTTGGTTGCCCACATACAACCCACAAACCCATTCATCCAGAAAACTGAAAAGGTTGTTGATTTCTTCTATGGTATAATCCAGCCCGTACAAAATATACCAAATTTTATTACCGAAAGCATATCAAGGATTCAGGAGGTCGGAGGGACAAAAGATCAGCAAGTGACGCAAATTCGCGAAAAAACTGTTTATTCTCCTGCGTCAGATATTATCAACGCAATCAAAATAGTATTAACTAATTTATTCGAGTCCGAGAAACAAATTGACGTGCTCAGCGGAAAAGAGGAGATTGTACAACCGTCTCAACAAAAACTAATTCAACAAAAACCCGTTGATCCTCTGGCTCCCATAACTGAAGTAGGCGGAGGAACCATCTATCCATTGCAAAGAATAAATCTATGGGGTTACCAGTTTTATACCACCCAAATTCCCAGCCAGAATGTAGACATCGGAAGCCAAAAAAAACAAACAATAGCAAGGATTTTGGGTAATATTAAATTCCCTACGCGGCTTACGAACGACCTTGCATTCGCGTTTGTTGATCCGGCCAACGTTTCTCAAAATGATTATTTGACCATTCCGTGGGCTGGAAACAAAATGGCTTCGGTTTATCAAGTAAAAGATGGGGGGTTCCAATATGTTTTAAATGGAGGGGTTATTTATATAAATTCTACACAGAACTATAATTTAAACTCAATACTGACCCATGAACTTGGCCACAGAATAGGGCAACAATTAACCTCCGAAGAATGGAGTCGGTATTATAAATTACGCGGCATCCCTGGTGGAACTCCACAACAAATAGAAAATTGGGCGCTGTCTCCGGCAGAAGATTTCGCAGAAGTTTATAAACATATAATGAGCGGAGAGGCGATAAAAACAAACTATGGAATTTTTGTTCCATCGGGCAGCTTCGACACAGGAGAATGCTCCATCCTTTTTAATGAGCTAACCCGAAAATACCTCGAAAAAAATCCGCCAGCTGAAAGCTATATGTATTCAGTGGCTCAAATGGAAGAGGCGGGAGCATCGGCCAATATAGATCCCGCGGTACAAAAATGTAGAAGGGAGAAAAATGGACCCGGTCTGTTTGGGGGAGTGGCTTATGTGGGCTCAGTGGACGAAAATACGAAAAAATTTATAGCCGAGATTCTCACACATCTATCCGAGCAATAATATTATAGTGAGCAGGGATGTGGGATAGATGTTGAATTGTAAAACATTGTCCGTGTAGTTGTAATAGTGTGAATATAACCGATAAGGCGAGGCTTTTCCACAGTTCCTGACGACTAGGAATTGCTACAATTAAGGTAGATGCCAGAAACGAAGGAACTACAAAGAGAGATCCAATACCTTAGGTGGAATATTTACGCCCTCGCGTATGAGCTCGACAAGCTCACGAAACAACTGGGGCAGCACGAAGACGCGTTCAAAGTGATTCACACGGCGATCGGCTACTTCCCGCCTTCGCGAGGCCGTAACCCGGACTATGATGGCGAAGGCGCGTCAGTTTTCGAAAACGAGTTTGAGGCGGAACAAATAGAAAGAGCCCAGTCAGTATAAGTCCGACATTTTAACAAAATCGGTGCACAGGCATCGGCTTATTTATTTCTTGGGTTCGTTTCTGTATCAATGAATATGATTAGGCGCCCATGGCGCCATCGGACTTAACTGCTGGGCAGGCGGCATGATGCCGCCCGTTTTATTTTCTCAACCCACAAACATTCTAACATTCTATAGAATGTTAGAATGTTGTTTTGCGCCAGTGCGGTTTATATGGCTCCGCCTTTTTCTTTTTTAACCAGTTCCCATAGGGCGAGTGCGGCGAATGTAAGTCCGACGTCCCGGAACGTAACGTCAAAAATTCCCAGTGTAAAAACGGTGATGCCGGCAAGTGTAGCAACCGAGAGAAGCGATGACAGGCGGAGCCACTTCCCCCAAAAAAGGATTGCTGCGAGAGCTATTTCATAAATCGAAAATGCCGTAAGCAAAAATCCGGCGGGGAATATTGAGAGGAGAAAAGCTGGCATATAGCCGATCCAGTTGTCGGGATTGACCAAGCTCGCGATTGCCGCATAGAAAAAAGTGAACGCCAACCCCCAGCGAAGAATTATTGTTGCGGAGTGTTTCCTCATTTTAATTTACGGTCATTGCGAGCTCTCCGGTCATTCTGAGCGCCAGCGAAGAATCTCGGGGGCAGGTTTTGCAAGGAATCCCATCAATCGCTGAATAAACGAGATCCTTCACTTCGTTCAGGATGACGCCGATTGCATCAGATTGCCGCGGCCCAAGGGCCTCGCAATGACATTTAAAAATTCTTTATTATTATTTGTGATTCCTTTGATAAAGTCCAACGAGTTCGGTTTGCGTGATAAGGTGTTTTTCTATTTCCGCTTCAAGCGCGCGCTTGTCCGAACCGGCAGGTAAATTAAGTGTAGCATCCAACGCGTAAAGTTTGAAAAAATATCTGTGGACACCTTGGGGCGGGCAAGGTCCGCCATAACCGATTGCCCCGAAATCAGTTTTGCCTTCCACTGCACCCACCTTCGTTCCGCCAGCTTCGGCGGGCAAGCCCGGCGGCGAACTTTCTTCTTTTATAAATTCCGTCTTCGGATCGATGTTCCAAACAAGCCAGTGGACGAAAGTTCTTCCCGGCGCGTCGGGATCGTCAACTATAAGCGCCAAACTTTTGGCGTCATCTGGAACGTTTTGAATATGGAGTTCTGGATTGATGTCGCCACCACCCGTGGTGAGCCCTTCGACAAGCTCAGGGGGTGCCGAAGTCGAACCACCCGTGGTGAGCGAAGTCGAACCATCGCAGGTGAATTTTTCCGGAATAAATCCATTATTTTCGAACGAAGGGCTTGTGAGGATCATTTTCGATCTTATTTAGCTGATTTCATGTATTCATTATATGCCGCCTTGATACCTTCGATAACAGTTTCGCTACGCGGTTTTGTTCTGCCCGGATAGCGCCAGGCGCTGATGATCTTGCGGCGCGATTTTTCGTCCTGAAGCATAACCCAAATCTCGTGATTCCACGTTTCTTCTTTGCCCGTGCCGGGCCTGCCCGCCGAAGTTTTAACGGAGGCGGGTTGCATCATCGCCATCGTTTTCGGCGCTATGCCCTCCTCCACTCTCTTGGGGGAATTCAAAACGTGCCGCACACGCTGTTCGGAAAGTTTATAGAAACCCATCTTCGCGCGCGCGTGAAACGTCCAATGTAATTTTTTTGATTTCGGGAGAAACATTCCCTTGTAGGCACTCTAGCTATAGTTTAATTTTAAAAAACATTTGTGGCCCCCAAAAAGAATCGCGAGGTCCTTCTTTGTGCACAATCCTATCTTGATAATTTTTTTCAACATTTTCAGCGTAATGATTGGCTATCATTGCGCTTCTTTCCAGATATTGATATCCACGCTTTCTTAGAGCATCCTCTAAAAGAAACATCATCCTGCCGACAAGTCTCTTACCTCTGTACGTTTTAGTGATAATAGTGTCGCCGATAATTGCAGTATTGCTACTTTCCGATTTTCTTTCAGGATAATAAACACCTATCGGCACGGCGTATGTAAGCCCGATAATAGGTCTGGCATTTTTTGCGCGCATCAATACAACTACTGCATTATTTTTAAAATCGTCAATAAAATCTTCTTCGGTAAATCCTTTTTCGCCGAAAGCTTCTCTTTCAAGCTGCAAAACGTCCTCTTTGATCATTTCCCAGTTTATTGTCTGGGAATCGAAAACTTCGACCTCGACTTCCGGTTGCTCCCTTTCTTCAAACTCTGATTGTGATTTTTCCATCTTCATTTTGGATAATCTATCCATCAGAAATCTTCTGCCGCTGTTCTGTAGGCGCAATACTCACAGCTACCCGATGCTTTCGGTTCTGCGTCGGAGTCGAATGCCTGACGCGCTGATTTGAGGCCCGTTTCGATCCATGAGTCATCCCCTTCCTGCGGTTCGATGAACATGTCGAATGCGAGCGCGGCCACGCCCATGCCGAAGCCGTCGGCCTTATTCGCTTTCGCGAAAACGAAATAACCAGTCGGCGAAACATTGAATCCGTTTTGGCGTAAAAGCCACTGGTATATTTCCATCTGGCGCTTGTATGAGTCGTAAATTTTGTATTCCTTCGCGCCGGTTGCTTTGTAGTCCACGACCATTAGTTCCCCTTTCGGGTTTGTCCAGATATCGTCTACGGCGCCGAAAACCAGAAAATCGGTCGGCTTGTGGTGGAATTGTATGCCGGTAAAGTTATGCCGCCATTTATTGATGTCGTCGTGGGCATATGGCACCGCCTGAATTTTATGTTTTTTCATCACGGGGTGGGGCGTCCCTTTTTCGCGATGAATGTCGAATTCCTGCTTCAATAAATAATCGACCGCCAGATTCAAAGTGAAAGGCGGCCCTGAAGGACGTTTGACGCCATGCTTCTTCTCCAACCAAAAACAGCGCGGGCATTCGAGAAAAAGTTCAAGTTTCGAACGGGAGAGTTTATCCATGTTTGGTTACGAAATTACGAATTAGTACGAATTTACGAAAAGACGATTATCGTATTGTTCGTTAATTATAACGGAATTATACGTGAGATGACAACGCATTCTGCGTAAACAAAAACTCCCCGTGCACGTGGCCGAGGAGTTGTTAGGAAGTTGCACGACCGCTGCGCCATTCCCAAAGAATTGTCTTCTGCTTTTGAATCCCCACATCGTATGGATAGACGGAGAATTCGATGATCATCGGCCGGAAGTTCTCGCGGAACGATTTTAGGCGCAAAACGAGAGCTTCGACCGATTCGGGTATCCCTTCCGGCGGCCTGAGACCGAATTTCTGGTGATAGACCTTAACCGATTTTGCCGTTCCATCATCAACGAACCGCGGTGTGCCGTAACCCTCAAAGCAAGAAACCGTGTAGGTTTCGTCACTGCGCAGAAGGATTTTCCCTGCAAATTCGGAGTCATTGAGCGGTAGCCCTTCATTTACAAGCGTGTGGAAGTTTCGGTTGTGTTCCGTGCAGAACTTTTCGATGAACGCCCAGTCGGTTTGGTCGTAAGCGACAGGTAGCATCGGCGTCGGCTCGAGAATCTTTTCTTCCCTAAAGTTCCGGAGAGAAATCCCCTGCCTTGCGACGCGGAGCAATTCCCTAAATTCCCGGAGTTCTTGAAGATCGAGCTTGCCACGCGGCCATGACCGGAATCGCGGGCAATTGAACCCTGCCCGGACAAGTTCGTTCAATCTTGCATCTTTGAGCGGGAAAATTACAGCCGCAGAACCCTCCACCGCTTCTTTGAAAATCAGCGGGCGAAAGGCCTTGTTCACCTGCTCTGGCTTGTCGGCCGCTCCCAGAGAAAGGAGCGTGCTTTTTCTTATGCGTGAAGCTACGCGCTCGAAAGCCATGCGTTTGGATCTATCTCTCGACATAAGCACCTCCTTTTTGATGTGTGATGGTTGCTGGCTGCATTTTACCAAATAATTACTTCGGTGTCAATAGAAAGCGTTGACACTCTGCCGCGCATATATTAGGATGCCATTAGCCGAGCAAGTGTCCGTTGTCGGGCTCGAGAAGAACTTTCGAGCGCGGCTTCTGCGACTGGCTCGTTTCACAAAATCGCTTTTCCTGTGAAGCAAGGAAGTGTCCTTCGGGACTGCCTGGTGGGTCTCCAAATGGAGAACTACCATGAACAGCACGACCACACGCACCATCAAGGCCCAAACCGACCAGATGAATTTCGAGTTTCTGCAGGGAATGGTCAATCGAATGGATGTTTCTTTCTTCAAATACGGCGAGTTTCGCGGTAACTACCGCGGCCAATATTCGGAAGAATTCCTGCGCGACCTTGCGAAACATCTGCGCGCGCTTGTCAAAAAATGGAAAGGTGGAGGTACGACAGCTAACGGCAACGCCATCATGTTCGCGCTTGAACGGCTTTTGCTCTACGTTGCCGGTGGCGAGGTCAAGGGCGGTACCGTCCCACGAGGAAACACTGAATATCTGATGGATTTCGACAATGGCGGCATGATCGAATTCACTTGCCCGCAAGTGCCACAAGCCACATTCGCAGCAACGGACGACGACAAATCCCCCGGATTTTCCGGCCTGTCCAAGAAAGAAGCGGAAGAGTTCGAAAGAGAAAATCAATGAGTGTGCCAACAAAACGGAAGGAATCCTACGAAGAAGCCGTAAAGAGGTTGAAACCTAAGACTAACGAAGTTGTTTTCGAAAGATTTGATGGCACATTCTGCAAACTTCCAAAGACGATCCGTGACGAAACTGGGCAAACCATTTATATCCAGTGGGGAGAGCCGTAAAAAAAATAACTCTAAGCCCCCGAGAATATTCGGGGGCTGATTTTTTTAAATATTTTCCTTCGACAAACTCAGGAAATAAGAGATTTACTTAATTAGTTTTTTGAATTCATCCACCATTGGGACTTGTTCCGCCTCCACGTTGTAAAGCGTGGCGGTATAATACGCCGCCCAGTCGGCCAAGATCAAGGCGTTAAAGATCTTTTCCCAGATATTCGCGCCATGGATGAAAACAACGTCTATCTTGAACCCGCGCTTGTGCAGAATCCCTTCCATAACCGTCATGCGCCTGATTATTTTGCGGTCATTGTCCTGGTCTTTGAGGAAAACAAAATGGAAACGGTGTGATAGCGCGGCGGTCGCGTGCGCGACGTCGAAGCCGGTCATTTCGTTGTGGTTCAGTTCGGGAAAAAAATTGCAGAACGCTGGAATTTTCCCTGTCTCGTTGAATTTTATCTTCCAGTTGTAGGCGATGGGGAAATTATGGAGCGAAGAATATATTAAGGGTACGCTACCATGTAGCGTTTTCGCGAGATTACGGCCGGGTTCTTCGTAGCGGCCCGGCTTGAGCTTATGGGCAAGTTCGCTTAATTCGGCAAGGGCTTTTCTCTCCCCCATCAAGGCAAGCGTCGCTTTAATGCTTAATCCGACCGCGAGCCGCGGCTGGACGTGGATGTCGGGGATCGCGACATATGGCGCTTTGCGCTCAACGGCAGCTTTAAGAAGTTTGCCCCCAGAGGCAACCACGGCAACACCGAAACTATGTTTTTTCGCCTGTGAGAACGCGTCTATTGCCTCCTCGGTATTGCCAGAATAAGAGCTCACTATGATTAGCCGCTCTTTGAGGTCTTTAGCCGGAGGCAATCCATAATTCGGCCAGACGATCAAATCCAGTTCCGGCCGCCAAACTTGGAGCAAATCCCCCGCCAAGTGCGACCCGCCCATGCCGCAAATAACAAATTTGGAAAATTTTTTTAACCTCGCCGCATTCTCGATACGAGGTTCGTATTCGAACTGCTTATTGAAATTTTTTATGTCGTCGTAAATCATAAATGTAATGCTAATTTGCGAATTCATTCGAATGCTACGAATAATGCGAATTCGTACTATTCGTATCATTCGCACGCATTAGTATATTGGTATTACGATTATATTTTCGCACGGTTTGACAGGTTTGTTAAATGGGTATATAATGCGAGGTAGGACAATCAAGCAATCGGGAGGTGTGATATGGCGGTGATTTTCGGCGCATTACTTGTCTGTTTGGCATTATGCCTGCTCGGTATGGAACTCAGTCGTATCGCCGGTGCATCAGAGCGCATCGCAGACGCCCTCGAGAAGCGCAACAGACATGATCGCGTTCAGTAACAAACAAGAAAGCGGTTCCGCAAAGCGGAACCGCTGTTTTCATTGTAAATGTAGATTGCCACGTCGTCCCGACCTTGCGTCGGGACTCCTCGCAATGACAAAGATAACAAATTTTAATGCCTTTTCATTTTCTGCCTAACAATGCCCTGCGCGATCTCTAGCGCCACTTCGCGCGGATTGCGGTTCTTTTTTCTCGATTCTTCGAGTACGCGCCTTGTCGCGTTTACTACTTTTTCTTCCACCATTTTAAACATTTCTGCGGGCGAAAGACCGGCATATTCGGCATAAGAAGAAATAACCCCGCCGGCATTAGCAACGAAATCCGGCACGATTTTCACGCCGCGGCGCCAAAGTTCGTCCTCGATCTTTTCGCTCATAGGGATATTCGAACCTTCAACGATGATTTTCGCGCGAATTAGATCCTTATTTTTTTCGTTTATCGCGTCGGTCAGCGCCGCAGTGATAAAAATATCGACGGGCAGGCTCCAGAAATCCTTGTATGATAATTTTTGCGCTCCTTTGTAGTGAATAACTGATTTTTCTTTTTGTTTTATTTCGAGCGCGGACGCATAATCCAATCCGTTTTTTGAGTAGATATTGCCCTTACTGTCGGAGACCGCCACGATTTTCGCGCCCATTTCGGCAAGGTGCTTAAAAGCGAAAGTGCCGACGTTGCCGAAACCCTCGATGGCGACTGTTACACTCTGCAACGTTTTGGAAGTCGGACTTCCCGGGGAAGTCCGACTTCTCCCGAAAACTTCGGCCGCGACGCGTGCCGAGTGTGCCACGCCAAAGCCGGTGCTTCCGAGTTCGTGAGGCAAGCCGCCCATCTCCGCCGGTTTTCCGGTCGCGGCGCGCTTGTCACCTATTGCTTCCGCGAACCATCTCATTTCGCGTTCGCCAGAATTTACATCGGGACCGGCGATATATTTATCCGGAATATATTTTTTGAGCGCTATGGCAAACGCCTGCACATGCTGCTTTTTTAAATTTTCTTCAGAGAATTTACCCTGAGCTTGTCGAAGGGCTTCCTTAGCGTCCCACACCAGCCCGGCCTTCGCCCCGCCAAAGGGAATGCCTGCGATCGCATTTTTCCAGGTCATCGTGCGCGCAAGCCGGAACACTTCTTCGACCGTAACACTCGGCGTCATCCTGATGCCGCCCTTACCCGGGCCGAGAACAGTGTTGTCGATAACCAAAAAGCCGCGCATGCCTATCCCAGGGTCGCTTACTTCAATAACGTGTTCCGGACCGAATTCATCGCGAGGAACATTTGTCATGATTATTCTATCTTATAAATAATCTAGCAACTTGTCATAGTTGATGAACTCGAAGAGGCGGTATCCATATGGAATAAGCAGGACCATCTTATTCGTGAAAAGTAATATTCCCAATGCGACTAAAAATATGCCACCGACAATAGAAACAACGCTTAGCAATCCGGAAAGTTTTGCGACATATTTTGCCGCTGAACCGATACCGATGGCGATCAACAAAAACGGGACGGCAAGTCCAAGCGAGAAAACGAACAAAAGAAGTGTTCCTTGAAGCGCCGTCGTGGTTGTTGAGGCCAAGAGAAGAACAGAGCCCAAAATAGGACCTACGCATGGAGTCCAACCGAAAGCGAATGCCGCGCCGAGGAGAAATGAATTGCGCGGACTGCCACCTCCGACAAAATCACCGAGCTTTAACTGAAAATCTTTATTCAAAAAAGGCATTTTCAAAATACCCGCGAGGAATAAACCGAAGATTACGACAAGTATCCCGCCAAGACGCATAAGCCAAGTGCGATATGGAGCGAGCGAGGCACCAAGAAATCCGGCGATCGTGCCGAAAATCACAAAGACAACGCTGAAACCGACGACGTACATCAAGCCGTTAATGAAAATTCTCCGCTTCGCGTCAGCGGCTCGCAAGGGATCTTTTAAATCTTCGGCGGAAGCGCCGCTAATGAACGCCAAGTATCCCGGCACCAAGGGCAACGTGCACGGCGCGAGAAATGTTAAAACTCCGGCAATGAATGACGGAATAAACAGAGAAAGGTCCATGATTATTCGTTGCGTGATGCCACTACTAAGGCTCCTGTGATAAGCACGAAATTTTTGACGACGAATTCCCCGGCGATGCTTAAATACGGGAACCCGCCGTCAAAGGCCAACGGAGAAAAAAGTACGGCAAAGGTTGCAAAGAAAAGATGCGCAACCATCGTCCAAGCGGCCAAGCGTTCCACACGCGGTATAAAAAGTCCGACTCCAAGCGCGATCTCAAATAATGCCAACGCGTAGAAAAGCCAGTGGTATTCAATGATCATCGGCGTTGCGGCGGCAATTATGCCGGCGACCGGACTCACGTCGAGAAGTTTAAGCGCGCCGAACCAAACGAAAACCACGGCCAGAGAAAGTTTCAACAAATTTACCGAAGAAAAATAGTGCGACATCGATTTATTGTAACATGAAAACTCTTGCCCCAATATAGAACAGGTAAACCACGTAGAGGATAACCATAATTGCACCTTGCGAGCGCTCAAGCACGCCTCGCTTACCCCAGTACATAAAAACATAAAGGATAGTCGCGGAAATTGCGGCGATAAGCATGTCGGGAACAACGCTTGGCGTTATGAATATCGGTTTTGCGAGCGCGGCCGCGCCAAAAATAAGCAAGAAATTCACTACATTCGAGCCAACAATGGTCCCCACGGCTATCCCCGATTGCTTTCTAAACGCCGCAGTAAAAGTGACGGCTAGTTCCGGCAAAGATGTGCCGATACTGATAAGCGTAAGTCCGATGATCGTTTCGCTCATGCCGAGCAAACGGGCAATGATCTCGGCGCCGTTTACAACCCAATTCGCTCCCAAAATGATCCCAAAAAATCCGGCAGCTATCATCGTTCCGGCAATAGGATACGTAAGTATCCTCAGTGGTTCCTCTGTCTCGTCGGGGGTGAAAGGCGTTTTAACACTGATATAAAGCCAGCCGACAAAGAGAGCGAGAAGTATCATGCCCTCAATACGCGTGATTTCATTGGAGCCGAAATAAAACAAAAATACGAACATAAATATGAGAGCGAGCAAGTTCCACAAAACATCGTCTTCCCACTCCGCTTTAAATGCCAGAGGGAAAAATAACGCAGAGATGCCGAGCACAAAGAGGATGTTAAAAGTGTTACTGCCGATCAATGTCCCAACACCGATATCGGCATCGCCAACTAAGTTGCCAAGGAATGTGATGGCAAACTCGGGGATGGAAGTGCCGATGCCAACGATCACGAGTCCAATAACGAAAGTCGATATGCCCAAATTACGCGCCAGGGAGGTTGCGCCATCGATCAAAAAATTCGACCCTTTAATGAGTACGTAGAAACCGATTACGAATAAAACGATGTCCCAAAACATTAAACAGTGCTGGTAATTTTCTTCAAAGCATAATCCAAACTGCCGCCAACCTTCTTTCCGGGATTGAAAATATTTTTCGGATCGAAAATTTTCTTTACGTCCGCGAATAATTTAACAATCTTTTTGCCGTACATTTTCTCGAGATACGGCGTGCGGACAAGACCGTCATTATGCTCCGCGGTGATCGAACCCTGATATTTCAAAATGAGATCGTAAATGCGTTCGGAAATTTCCGGGATTATCGCGCGAACTTCAGGACGGCGCAGATCCATAAGCGGAATAATGTGAAAATTTCCGTCGCCGGGGTGGCCAGCGATAGTGTAGATCAGTTTGTCTTTATATTCGTCCAAGATGGCGTTCACCTTCGGCAAAACGACAGGCAGATATTCCGGTTGGACTATAAAGTCGTCAATAAATGGCGCTGTGTCTTTACCCGTCGTGTAATCATGGAGCAATTTGAAACTTTGTCTGCGGATAGTCCAATATTTTTCCGCCTCGGTATCGTCCCGCAAAATGCGCCCCTGGAATCCCCTTCTCCTCATGAGGCCGTTGAATGGTTCAAGTCGGCGCGAGAGCTCTTCTTGATTATCCGAAGACAAGACCATGATCATCACCATTTTCGGCAGTCCGCCCCTAAGGACCATGAACGCCTCCGGAACGAATTGCCAGATCAACTTGAAGAAACTTCCTTTCATCGAACGGACGAGCAATGGCAAAAATTTAAGCGCGACTTTAAGCGTTTTGTCGTCGTACGACTCCAGACTTTCCGGCTTGAACCGCAAAAGGTCCACAACCATGTTCGCGACCGGCGCCAAGCTTGGCAAAAATACCACGGCCACTTTTCTGTATTTCTTCTTTTTTAAGAGGCGCAGTTTTGCCTCCGTGATAATCCCTAATGTCCCCTGGGAACCCACGAAAAGTTGGGTTGGGTCGAAAACTTTTTCGTTGAGCACTCTCCATAATTGATATCCTGCAGAATTTTTGGAAACGTTCGGTTTTGCCGCTTGTATTTCTTTATGATTCTTTTGAAGTAAATTGTAGATTTTTCGATATGTCTCGCCTTCGAAATTCTTTTCCGATAATTTCTTTTTGAGCGCTACGCCTTGTAGCGGGCGCACAACGTGCTCTTCGCCGTCGCTCATTACGACTTTGAGTTCCAGAACATAGTCCTCGGTTTTGCCATACGCAAGGGTCTTCTCTCCGCCGGAATTATTAGCGACCATGCCGCCTAAGGCACAAATATCCTTTGAAGCGGGATATGGTGGGTACATTAATCCCCGTTTCGATATTTCCACGTCAAAATCGCGGAAGTACACGCCGGGTTCAACAATTGCGTAAGCATTGTTATCCCCTGAGCTGGTCGAAGGGTGGCCTTCGACTCGCCGCGCTCGCTCAGGCGATAATACTTGTGGTGAGCCCGTCGAACCATTCCCTGAGTTTATCGAAGGGTCGATCCGGATTTCTTTTATCCGATTAAAATATTTCGTGAAATTCACGATGATGCCTTCGCCGAGCGGCCCACCGGTCATATCCGTCCCGGCCGAGCGCGCGGTAAGCGGTATTTTGTTCTTCGTCGCAAATTTAACGAGCTTCTTTACGTCTTCCGAATTGCGCGGAAAAACGACTGCCTGCGGGCGGACTTTAAAAATCGAGTAGTCGCGGCTATATTTTTCGAGTGTCGTGTCGTCCGTCGCAATGTCTCCGCTTATTATCTTTTTGAGATCGTCGAACATCTATTAGATTATATCTGGCAGCGAGGGAAAGAACAAAATAATCGAAAAATTATTTTGGTTTTGACCGACCTGCCTCGCCGGCAAGGCGGGGCGAACCGGATATATGAGCGAAACGATTATAGCTCACTTCGCGATCTATTACTTTCTTAAAATTTCCAATTTGCCGTCGGTAATTTTAACCAGCCGCGATGGTTTACTGCGCAAAACGCCACCATTTATATAAAAATCAACTCTATTATTGAAGTACTTTTTAGCTTCTTTTATCGTTATCGCCGGTTTTTTTCCTTCCGGATTCGCGCTTGGCGCGACAAGCGGGCCGACTTTAGCCACTAGTCGTTTTAGCCAATAGGGTTTAGGGAATCGAAATGCCAAAGTATTCGTTCCGCGGTGAAGATATCTCAATTTGGCGTTTAGGGTATAGCGTTTGGGGTCTAGCGGCAAAATAATACTTATTTTTCCAGGCCATAGACGTTGTAAGTGCTGTAATGTTCTAACTGATGGAATGATGCCGAAAAGTTTTAGCTGTGCCAAACTACCGATCAAAATTATCATCGGTTTTTTTGGATTGCGGCGGCGCAAGCGGTAAATGCGCTCCACTGCTTTTTTGTTCAGCGCAGAGCCGACCACGCCATAGATCGTATCAGTGGGAATTACGCCAACCCCACCTTGTTTTAGGGACTTTTCCGCAAACTTATGCACATATTTGAATTTTCCTTCAAGTATCATTTTGATATTATGTTAACTATGACTAAAAACACCATATTATTCATTATAGGGGTTGCTGTCGTCGCCGCGGTAATAATTTTTGTTACCCTCCATGGTACGCCGCCCGTCGGTCCTCTTCTTGAGGAAGGGGTACCGAGCGCATCAGGGGGGCCGTTAGGAGCCGCGCCGTCTCCCACGCCGACGCCATCTTTGGCGCCAAGACTAGGTTTGCCGAACATCACAGTCGTTGCTCCGATTGCTGACGAGAAACTCGTTATCGGCCAAGTTTACAACATTAAATGGTCATCGGAAGGTGGCACAAAAGGTTTTATCTATCTCGCTGACCCAGCGACGAAAGAAGTTGTTGGTTGGATAAATTCCGAAACCGGACCGCACGACACTTCATATGACTGGGATGCTCGCGACATTTACCTCGCTCGCTACAGTCCGGCAAAGAAGCCGCTCGAGGTCGGCAGGTACATCATTGGAGTCGGTTTTGAGAACAGGCGGTTGCCTGCAACAAGCGCGGCCTTCGACGTGATTTACCCGAGCCAGCTCTCGATACAGAACTACAACGTTGCCATCAATGGCTACGTTATGTCGCCGGACTCGCTCACGGTTAAGAAGGGTAGCAAAATCATTTTTGCGAACCAAGATTCCGTATCGCACAAAGTAGTTTACGGAAGCTCGTACTTCGTTGTCGCACCGGGAGCGAGTTATACTTTCGACACAACTGTGCTTTTCCCCGGCCCATACAACTTCTATTCGGAACAATATTCTGCAACTGCAAGAATTTCTGTGACCGTCCAGTAACGATTATCTGACAACATCCCGCAGTTTCCTGGATAACACACGTCGTCACTCCGCCGAATCAAATTCGGCGGAGTTCCTTTTTAAAACCCAGCGGTTTTAATTCGCGCTACGCGCTTTTCCGCTACGGGAAAACTCCCGTTTTCCCGACCCCTTTCCCATGAGTTAATCGCGCTTCTATCGCGCAAGAGAGCGCAATTTTCGGTGATAACTCAGCGCGAAGCGGTGCGCTTCGTCACGTACGCGGATCAATGTTCTCTTGTTGGCCCACTCCGGTATCTTACCGATAAACTCATTCTTCTTACGTTTCGGTCCCTTTGCAATGCCCACAACCGGAAGTTCTAGTCCTGCCGCTCTTATTTCCTCCTTCGCCGCGTTTACCTGTCCCCTGCCGCCGTCGATTAAAACAAGGTCTGGCAGTGGCCATGCATCCGAATAGCGCGCCTCCGCCCTTCGGTCTCCGGCAATTCGAACGCGCCCATCCGAATATCTAGAAAATCTTCGCCGCAAAACTTCTCGGAGCATGCCGACATCATCAGGTTGCCTAATGGTACGGATTTTGAATTTCCTGTATTCATTTATGTCCGGTTCTCCATTTATGAAAACAACCATCGAACCGACCGCGGACGTGCCAGAAATGTTAGATATGTCGTAGCCCTCGATTCGTCTCGCAGCTTGTAATTTGTGGTTTGTGATTTGTGATTTCTCGTCGAAGACGAGTGCTGTGTCGCGGATGTGTTGAAGCGCGAAAATTTGTTTGCGAAGTTTTGCGGCGCGCTCGAAATCCAGCGTCTTGCTCGCCGATCTCATTTCACGTTCGAGTTCGCTGGCCAGCCGTTTCTTTTTCCCGCCTAGAAACAACTTCAAACGGCTGATGTTTTTCATATAATCGGCCCGGCTTATGTCCCCAACGCATGTTCCCGGGCATAAACCAACCTCAAAATTGAAGCAAGGTCTCTTTGCTTTACCTATTTCCGACTCTCCGTGGCTGTTCCATGGAAAAATACGCCTTAAAATTTTCATCGCTTCGCGCACACTAGAGGCGGAAGTGAACGGGCCGTATGTGTATTTAACATCTGACATTTGACGCTTAACATCTGACCCGCGGACCAAGAGAACTCTAGGATATTTTTCTTTCGTTATGCCTATGTAAAGAAAGCTTTTGTTGTCTTTTTCGCGAATATTGAATGGCGGCTGAAGTGTTTTGATGAGTTCGGCCTCTAGTATCAACGCCTCGAGCGCGCTGTCGGTTTTTTTGTGGTCGATTTTCGCTATTGCTCTTACCAGTTTTTCTATTCGCCCATCTTGTGCCCGCATGAAATAGCTAGCAACGCGGCGGCGCAAATTAGCTGCCTTGCCGACGTAAAGTACGTGTCCAGCGCGGTCTTTCATCAAATAAACCCCAGGCGACTGGGGCAGATTTTTATAAAATTTTTCGTTGGTGTCGCGCATATGGTTTAAATACGTTTTTAGCTGATGAGTTTTCGGTGCTACGCTAAATTTCGCGTGACTTGCACAAATTCGCCTCTCCGCTCATTATGATATTAGATCATTCTTCGATCCAGGAGCAGCGTATGCACGAACTTCATCTCACCGAAGGCGCGTGGCTACAGCGTTTTCTTCTCTCTCAACCAGAAAGCGGCATGGGCTATCAACAAGTCGAGCTACATTTGCGGGATGGCCGCATTATTCCAAATTTAATAGTTCGGAATGCTGAAATCGTACTGCTACCGGAAGAATACAATAATGTTGCCGAAAATGACATTGAGATAGTCGCTGTACTGAATGGAGCTACCAGCAAAAACCCCGCACTCTAAGCGATGTACAACCCCAAGATATCGGGGTTGTTTTTTTGTCTAAGGCAATACTTCTGGAGCTAACCGTTTAATGTCCATCTTCCCAGTGCAACAAAAAATCGAAGAATTTTTCGCCGAAAGTTCTGGGCGGTTTCTTGAGGCCAACGCCCTTGCGGATGTCCTTAAGACGCAGCTCCGCTTCTTCGCGACCAATGCGGATTATATCTTCAGCTCTTCCAAATTGGAGCCAGCCAAAGCTCAAAACCGGCGGCCGGAGAACGACATCGGCTTTTTTTAAGATATTTTTGGCGAGCTGATATTCTATGACCGATAGAGTATTGGACATCATCTCAAAAACATCTTTTACGTTCAATGCTTCGTCCGGCGACGTGATCCATTTACTCGAAACATCGACCGCGATAACGTAATCCGCTCCCATTTTACGCACGACATCCGCCGGCACAGGATTCGAGAGTCCACCGTCGAGGAGCAGGCGCTTGTCTATCTCGACAGGGCTGAAAACTGCGGGCAGGGCAGAACTCGCGCGAATGGCGTCGGAAACCTTGCCCTTGCTTATAACAACCTCATCACCGTTCTTGACGTCCGTCGCAATCGCACTGAAAGGAATTTTGCAATCCTCGATCTTTATATTGCCGAAGTTTTTATCAAGTAAGCGAAAAACCGAATCGCCGCGGAAGAGCGCGCCGTCTTTGCGTTTCAGAATTTCGCCGAGTGGAAAAATATCCTTCGATTTAACCTTGAGTATTTCGCCTTCAAAAAATTCGATGTCTTGGGTTGCCGCATACCAACCGCCGATTATCGCCCCCATGCTTGTGCCAGCAATGTAATCGATGGGAATGCCGGCGTATTTAAGCGCCTTAATAACGCCGATGTGGGCGAGGCCTTTCGCCCCGCCTCCGCCCAAAGCCAAGCCGATCTTTTTGCGTTTTACAACCATTATGTACTTACTTTTTCACCCTCACGACATTCTAACATTCTATAGAATGTTAGAATGTCGTTTGCTTGAGAATTTAATCTCCAATTAAAAGCAGTATCGCCGCTCGTTCCAAGTCCGAAATAGTTCCGCCTTGAATGTGCTTGCGGTTTTCGTCCACGCGCATTGTCCTGCCATCCATGGTTCTTAAATTGTTGTGTTCCATATAGCCGAGCTTTCTGCCGTTCACGTCAAAAATATCGTTGCTCGTAAAATAGCCAAGTTTGCGATTTTCTTCGTCGTAAATGTCGTTCTCGGAAAAATATCCGACTTTGGTCGAACCTCGCCATATGTCATTGTCGACGATTTTAAGCATAGCTCAATTATAACAAATTTCTCGTCGTCCGCGAATAAAACCCACAAGAAAAACTGCGCTATGTCTCCCTCTTCCCTTAAAAAGCATCTTGCCTTACACTGAAGGCGTCGCTCGGCATCGTAGGAAACGGCTCAAATGCATAACGAGCTTTTAACCAAGCGCAGTCCAATTGTTCTTATATGGAAATTCGCGGCTATTGAGGCCGCCGGGCTCTTGCTCTATTTCGTAGCAACCCTTTTCGGCAACGCCAAATACGAACTCTATACCCAGCTTTCTTTTTCGAGCTTGCTCTCATATCAAGCCGCCAAGCTGCTGGTGCTTTACGGAGCCCAATTCGTATTCACGGTCTATGCTTTTCTTTCGTGGTATTACGAGGAATATGCCGTTCGACCAGGTTCAATAACGCACTCTTGGGGCGTTTTTTTCAAAAGAACAGTGGAGTTTCGGTTCGATAAATCAGCATCGGCATCGATAAAGTCCAATTTTCTAGGTAAACTTTTGCATTACGGCGCGATAAGCGTACAAAGCGGCGCTTCTGTTTTCATAATCAAAACAATCTCCAGGCCGGAACGGGTTGCGAAAGCCATAAGCGGCGATTACGGTTCGATGGAACACGCGTTCGGCAAAGAACCCGACATCTCACAACTACTCACGGAGCCGGAACATAACCAGCTGGAATTCAAATCCTCGCTCCGTTTCGACTACAAAACCGGCAACTCGAGCCGCGAGCTCGAAAAGGCGGCGATAAAAACGGTTGCCGCTTTTTTGAATTCCAAAGGCGGATATTTGATATTGGGCGTGGATGACGCGCGCGCGCCGTTAGGCCTCGAGAACGATTACCGCATACTCCAAAGAAAAGACCGCGATGGCTTTGAAAATCATTTCACGCAATCATTCAACAACATGATCGGACCGGAATTCCGGAATTGTGTCAAACTTTGGTTCCAAAATATCGATGGGCGCGACGTCTGCGTAGTACAGGCCGTCCCCGCTCCTCGCCCGGTGTACCTTAAAGCCGACAACAGCGAATTTTTCTATATGCGAACGGGCAATATCTCTGCTTCTTTAAAATTGAGCGAGATCGAATCGTACGCAAATTCTCGCTGGCCGAAGAGGATAAGCTAGATAATTGCCGCGGACTTTTCTCCGGCCGGCAAACTGCCGGCTTTTAACAAAAAAGCGCCGTACCCGTGGGTCGTTTACTCTGAGCGAGTGTAGCGAGTCGAAGTGTGCGCGGGATGGGACGAAGTTAGAACGGTTCTAACCAGAGAACTTTCAACTAACCCTTGATAATAAATGGGTTGAATTCTGTTTTTCTGTCATAGTAATCCTCGCCCTCCAATCTTTTTAATTTTCCAACAATAAGATAGGTGACGGGGGTAAAGATTGCCTCAACAAGCACTTTAAGAAACCATCCGGAGAGAATAGACGCGAATAGAAGATTGCTTGGGATCACAGCATAAAGAGCGATTGTATAAAAAAGAATGGTATTTGCGCCTTCGCCGATAATCGTAGAGCCAATTGTTCTAGTCCAAAGATATTTTCCATTCGTCCACACTTTCATTTTAGCCAAAACGTAGTCATTCAAAATTCCTCCGACCCAAACAGCAATCCAGCCACCAAGTAAAACTCGAGGAACAGAACCGAGAACACGTGCATATGCATCATTGGCATCGAACCCTGCGGCTGGCGGTAACCAAATAACAAGTTGATAGATCAGTCCGGCAATTACCGATGCAAGCAACACTTGCCAAACAACACTTCGCGCCTTCGCATATCCGTATACTTCGGTCAAAATATCGGCAAAGATATATGTTATCGGAAAATATAGAGCTGTCGCCGAAACAGTAAAAATTCCCAAATGAACAATTTTACCAGCCGTAATATCGGAAATAAGCTGGAATGCAACATAGAGAACTGTAATTATGCCAAGATACTTATATTGTTTCATGAGATTAATTCAACCATGAATCCTTTAAAAATCTTAGTGCGCGGGACAGGAGTTGAACCTGCATGGGCTTGCGCCCGCTACCACCTCAAGGTAGTGCGTCTGCCGTTTCGCCACCCGCGCGACAATTTATAGTGTCATGTGTCAAGTGTCATTTGTCAAATGTCGTTTTCTGTTATCCTAAATAACAGAATATTGAGAACGGGAGCAAAATATGAAACGGCTGCTGCTCATGCTCGCGGCGTTGCTCTTATTTCTCGCTGACGCGAATGCCAAAGAGATCACGCTCCCCGACTATCCGTCGCAGAGCACTGTCCCCTACCACTTCGTAACCCTAAAACGCGGTGAAACTCTCCAAAAACTTTTCGGCAACGATTGGGAAATAGTTTCCCGATTCAACAGAATCCATCCGTCGAAAATTCGCTCCGGGCTTCAGCTCAAAGTTCCCGATGATCTTGCAACAGCCCGCACCTGGACACCAATGCCGCTCGTCTACGAAAAAGCGTTCGGCAGCAGGAAATATATCCTCGTAAACCTTAACGAGCAGTTCCTTGGCGCTTATGAGTACGGAGCGCTTTCATTTTCCTTGCCGATATCTTCCGCCAATCCAGAGTGTCTCGATGAAAAGTTTCGCAAGAAAACGTGCTACACGGTACAAGGAGAATTCCGAGTACTCGCATTCCATAAAGACCACGTTTCCTCGATCTACACCGACGCCGAAAGCGGAGAAAACGTGCCGATGCCCTATGCCGTACTTTTCGCAATAGAAGAATTCCGCGGCAAGCGGCTTGCCTACTGGATGCACCAAGGGGAACTGCCCGGAACGCCCGATTCGCACGGATGCGTCCGCCTGATGCCCGAAGACGCAAAACGCCTCTTCCTTTGGCTCGGCGGTAACCCGACTAAAGAAGACGTTACATGGGTGAAGAACGGAGCGCCTGTGGAAGTCACGGGCCAACCATTCACTTACGCGCGACAAGGCGAAATCGTGCTCGAAGAACTGCCGCAAACGCCGGACCGCTTCTCTAAAGCTTTCCTAACGAAAGCAGAGAACGGCTCGATTATCAGAGCAAGGAATCTCACGATTTTTGAAAAAGACGGCAAGAACTACGCGCTAATTCCGCTTGCGGTCGACGAAACACCCGGGCAATACCAGATTTTAGCAATGGGTGAAAGCATCACGTACAGAAAAACTCTACTTGTTGACCGCGGTAAATTCCCCGTAAATAAAAGCTCAAGCTGGAATTCCCGGCCTTTTACGAAAGACGAACTTGCCCGCATCGCCAAAGAAAAAGAAGAAATGGCAAAAGCTTACGAAAACGCAGCGGCAACGCCATTGTGGCTCGACTCTTCCGCTGGATTCTCCGCACCGATCGCATCGGACGGCAAAAAAGGCGTCGTCACGCATCCCTTCGGAGAAATACGCCTCAATCCGAACAACAAGAAAAAGCGCTACCACTTCGGCGCCGATATCCGCGCCCCCGAAGGCGAACCCGTCTTCGCGGTCGCGAACGGAAAAGTGGTCCACGTCGGGCACGATTATTTCCTTGAAGGCAACATTACGATAATCGACCACGGAGCGGGAGTTTTTTCTCTATATCTCCATCAATCAAAGATCCTCGTTACGAAAGGCCAACTTGTGAAACAGGGCGATGTGATTGGAGAGGTCGGTGAGACCGGCAACGCCAATGGACCACACCTGCACCTCGCAGTAAAAATAAACGGAATTATGACCGATCCGATGAAATTGATTGAACTTCTTAAATAATAAAACCCCGACTTCGGTCGGGATTTTTTTGTGTGCAAATTCTTTATTATCCAAGCAACTCGCCGAACAATTTATCTATTGTGTCCTGTTTGAAACCAAATTCTTCTGCGACATGAAGTAAAACCGTTTCGACTGATGATTTGCGCGGCGCTTTTTCGCCACAGATAATCTTCTCGCCGATTTCTGGACCTAAAAGCTTGGCCCAATTCGGAGATTTAGCGGCTCGCGCGTCCAGCTCTTCGGCGAATTTGATGCGGATTTTCTCAAGAAGTTCGGGCGCCAAATCTGATTCTTTATTCTTTTCCGGTTGCTCCGGCATAGTTTTAAACGCGCCTACACCGACACCCCAAGCTTCCTCCTTATCTCCGCGCCTGATTTCTCACGCACGAAGTAGAGCTTCGAGCGGTGAACTTTTTTCGGACTAGAAACAACCTCAACTTTGTTGATTGCCGGGGAGTGGAGCGGATAAACCTTTTCAACGCCAACACCGCCCACGATAGCGCGGACGGTAAAGGTCGCGCCCGGCTCCGTGCCATGCTTACGCGCGATAACAAGCCCCTCGAAAGGGGTTTTGCCTTCGTAAACCTTAACCCGCGCCCCGGACTTTATCTTTGTGAAAATGGATTCGTTGATCATGTATGCGAATAGCGCGCCTTCGCGCTCGCTGTGCTCGCACTACGGCAATGCGAAAGCGCACATGCGAATAGTTATTGTTTATTCAGTAGATTGTAGACCCTCTTTACCAAGTCGTCAATGGAGACGCGCGCCTTCACGAAATACTCCGTGGCGCCAAGCTGACGGGCTTTTTTGACGTCGCTTTCCTGCGCCAAGTTCGTCAAAACCACAACCGGGATTTTATTGAGGTTGGGGTCAAGCGAGATTTGTTCCAAAAGCTCGAACCCCGGCACCTTGGGCATGATGAGGTCAAGCAAGATCAAATCCGGCTTTTTCGTTTTGAGGTATTGCCTCCCCTCTTCGCCGTCAAATGCCTGTGCGGCTTCGTATCCCTCCTTCGCGAGGCGGGCCTTAATAAGCGATGAGAGGAAGCGGTCGTCTTCGACTATTAAAATGATTTTTGAGTCGAGCATAAGATTATAATAACATCTTCTTGATAATTTGTGGTCATATGGTGTGCTCTTGCAAGTTAAACAAAGGCGTGTTATAATGCCTATAGTTTCCTGGTATTCGCTCATAGGAGGAAAACGTGCGAGGAAAAATAATCAAGATGGAGTTTTTTGAGGATCTCGGAGGAGGAGTAGCGGTTCCACGAGCTATACTGACAATCAAGAAAGAAAACAGTCAGGAGGTCAACTTCAGAACCGATCTGGTTTTAATCGAATCTCCTCGCCGACTTAGGGTGGGAGACATCGTTGAAATTGGTCGGAGGCAGCGCTTCTCCCGTACCATCAAGTTCGTCCGCTGATCCACTGCCCTAGGCGCATCCTCGCGGATGCGCCTGTACTTTTCTCCAAAAATATATGGTCTCTGCGTTTTCTCTTCTTAATAGTCGCGCACCCGGCACATATTTTTGGATTTGGAATTTAGAAAAAACCTCACCGCGGAACGTGGTGAGGTTGCAAATGGTTCGGCAGCACCCTAGAGATAGAATTGCTCTATCTGTTTCTTGAGTTGAAAAATATCCATCTCAATTTCCCGCAGCTTTCTGTTGTCTGTGTCGTTACGCCACCAATGAGTATCCAACAAGTAGAGACGAGCTCTTTCGAGATTTACGATCCGTTTCTTAATGCCGCGGATCCGCCAATGTCGAATCAATTTTTGGAACATAGATGATTCCTCTACAAAATCACACTAAGGCCATGATAGCAAATTCAACTTTATTTATCAAATCCAAAAATACGTGATTGAGGTAAGGAAATCTAATCCCGCATTGCGATCAAATGATTGCCCGCCTACGTTTTTGTGGCACAAAAACTTCGGCGAGGTTTAAGAAGGCGTAAAGCCCCCGACTTTTGTCGGGGGCTAACGCGCTTATAAAAAGCTTTTTAGTTGTCCCAATTTGTTTTGTTGCCCACCAGAATTTGCATTTTTGCAAAATTTCAGCGGGTCCGTATTCTCGCACGCGCCCACCATTTTGCCTCGCCATAGCCCTTCGATAAACTCAGGACGACGGCGGGGCATTGATGAACTCGTGCGAGGTACGTTCGACTTTACGTATTTCAATACGTAGTTTAATTGTTCCACGCACAGCTTCCGCTACGCGTGCCTTGTTACGACTTCTGCCATGTCACCGATCTTGGACTGGTTCCACCGAAGTGAAATTTCATCCATTACCGGCTTCCTTGCAGTGACGGGCAGTGAGTACAGGACTCGAGAACGTATTCACCGCGACGTGGCTGATTCGCGATTACTAGCGATTCCGGCTTCATGAGGGCAGGTTGCAGCCCTCAATCCGAACTGAGAGGTCGTTTAAGCGATTAGCTCCCCCTTGCGGGTTCGCGGCGCGTTGTCGACCTCATTGTAACACGAGTGTAGCCCAGGGCATCAAAGGGCCACGCTGACTTGACGTCATCCCCTCCTTCCTCCCAGCCATAAACTCGGATATCGGATTTCAGACATCGGACATCAGATATTTCTTATCTGACATCTGACATCCGACTTCCGACATCTGACCTTATGGCTGGGCAGTCCTCCGTGACACTTGTAACACGGAGCAGGGGTTGCGCTCGTTACCCCACTTAAGGGAACATCTCAAGACACGAGCTGACGACCATATTTATCCGACTATTACTAGTGGTATGGACTATACCTTCTCCCAGCACATATTTTTGGAGATCAAATATAAACTCATGTACATTTGATGACGAGTTATATATTTGGTATACTGAACCTAGATTTACGACGGAGGCAAATCTGATGGCTAAGACAACTATCTTTCACACTCTGAAACGAATGATTATCCGGCGCTTCACACAATCCCCTCTTCGACTCAACCGTAAAGATGCAGAGCAAATTGCCAATGAAATGGTGCGTATTGCCAGAAAGTCTCGTAGAGAAGCGCGTAAGCTTCGTCTAGCCTGAATGCTTCTTTCGATTTATCGCAACCCACTCATGGGTTGCGCTTTTTTCTCCAAAAATATGTGCTGGGGCTGGCGTGTTGTGGCAATTTAAGAAATTGCCACCTTACTCGATTTTAATCGAGCAAAGTCTCTACGGGGCACAAATGTTGATTTTTGCAATCTCGTGGAATAGGGGTAAATTTCCGAAAGAAATTTCACCGTTTCCATTCGAGAAAAGTATAAGCAGAACGTTTTTGCGACTCGATAGTCGTATATTTTCATACCACGAAAACCTAAAGATTTCGTGAGATCGAAGTCGTTCTCGGCTTCTTTCCGGCCGCCGTAAATGATCCGACAATCTCTGTAAAAATCCTTACCAATTGAGCCGTCTCCGTCAAATCTTCCGGCCAAATAAGGTAAAGCTAATTCCAGATCAATGCGCAGTTCGCCGCTTTTCCATCTTCTAAACCATCGCAAGAGCGGCCTTGAATTTACATAGACGTGGTATGCTCGGTGCGTTCTCTTTCCGGAGAACGGTTCGTAAACCCTCATCTTCAACCTATCCTCGGGAAAATATCTTCTGAGAAATTTCCCGAATCTCTGGATGAGATCTTCGTCTATATTGCTTAAACCAATACTGCTTGTGCGATGATAACCGTCCGCGCACCAAAGACCAACTATGTAAGCGGTCTCTCTGTCCAACGGCAAATTGCAAAAATCAACATTTGTGCTTCCCACGGAATTACCCATAATCCAATTTTAACACGGGATTATTTTGGGTTTCTCCGTTATGAGCCAGTTTGACCGAGCACATAAATCTTTATGTGCTTCGGCGGTGCCACCCCGAGGCCCTCTCGGGGAGCCGATTTCTCAGCCGTGCAGCACCTGTGCTTACTGTTTCTTGAGGAAAAAACCAACCTTTCAGTCGGTCGTCAGTAAGCATTTCAAGCCCTGGTAAGGTTCCTCGCTTAGTGTCGAATTAAACCTCATGTTCCACCGCTTGTGCGAGTCCCCGTCTATTCCTTTGAGTTTTAAGCTTGCGCTCGTACTTCCCAGGCGGCCTGCTTAACGCGTTAGCTACGCCACTCCGAGGGTCGATACTCGAAACAGCAAGCAGGCATCGTTTAGGGCGTGGACTACAAGGGTATCTACAATTTTGTTGCTACAAAATTGTAATTTCTAATTTCTAAATCCTAATTTCTAAACAAATTGGATTCAAAAACTCAAAATCACAAACTTTGCGGGCAAGGCGTTTCCGCTTGCCTCTGCATATCACTATGCAGTTCGGACTATATCATCACCATTGCGAAGCAATGGAAATCCGAAATCCTAAATTCGAAATCCGAAACAAATTCTAAATCTTAAAATCTAAAACGTTTCGAGTTTCGATATTCGAATTTCGTGCTTCCGCGCTTCGCGCGGTGCTCGGCGTATAGTCTCTACGGGGTCATTCAGGCACATATTTTTGGAGATTTGACAATAAACTCGTAATATGCTAAACTGGTACAAGAACTGGAGGTGAACCATGCATCAAATAGGTCAAGTGGATGTGTCGCTGATCTTTTTTGCGGCCGTGATGGCGGTTGGTTACTGCGTTTACTGTTTCTTCGTTCGGCCAATCGTAATGCGGGTTCTTCGAAATGTCCCGCATCTCCGAGGCTAGGTAGGTAACTTCATCCTGCCAGCCTCTTGATCCGCCGTGTCTTGCACGGCGGATTTCTTGTTTTATGCTAATTTTGTTAAACCACTCCAAAAATATGTGCTGAATGACTTCCCTCGGGATTGTCTACGCTCGCTTCGCTCGCTTACGCGATACCAATCTACGAATACATTCGAATGATACGAATAATACTAATTAATGTTTTATTCGCGGCATTCGCATGTAATTCGCATTTTTCGGATCGCAATGACAAACAAAGTGAGTATAGAGTTTCCCCGATATAGCCACCACCGCCCGGAAGCTCACGCTTCAGGCGGGGTTCATAGATTTTCTAATCTCGCTAAAGCTCGATAAGAAAATCTTGAAAGTTTTTCTCCTTCGGTTCGGTTATTAAGTCCCGAACGAAGAGAGGGACTACATTCCGCCTACCCTAGGCGGAGTTTTGTTTTCTCCTACCCTGCTTTTTCAAGCAGGGTTTTGGTTTCGTTATAAAAATCATTGTGAGAGGTGCGGCGCGTAAATACACGAGTGAAGTGTGAATTCTCGCGGTCACGAAATTTTGGTCGGAGTCGCAACGACGGGAACCGAAATTTCGTCGCGAAATTCACACATAACGAGTAGTATTTACCCGCACCGAAACATGATTTTTATACGAAAACAAAACACGCAATCCTTTTTGCTCCCCACGCTTTCGCATCTCAGGGTCAGGAAAGTCCCAGTGCCTTGCCTTCGCCTTTGGTGTTCCGCACGATATCAACGGATTTCACCCCTACACCGTGCGTTCCAGGCACCTCTAACCTCCTCCAGTCCGATCGTATCTCCTGCACTTTCGCGGTTAGGCCGCGAGCTTTAACAGAAGACGCACCGGACCCCCTACATGCTCTTTACGCCCAATAAATCCGGATAACGCTTGAGGCCTACGTTTTACCGCTGGTGCTGGCACGTAGTTACCCGCCTCTTTCCGCTAGGTACAATCAGACGCACCTCGCTAAAGCGATGTGCTCAATTTCTAATTTCTAATTATTCTAATTTCTAATCAAGCCCCAATGATTTAATATCCATGGTTTTAGAAATTTATCTCATTGGATATTTTGTCATTGATTAGAGCAATTAGGTCAATTAGAGCAATTAGACATTTAAGCAGCTCACCTTAGTGAGATGCGCCTTTCTCCCTAGCTACCGCAGTTTACGACCCGAAGGCCTTCATCCTGCACGCGGCGTCGCTCGATCAGGCTTTCGCCCATTGTCGAATATTCTCGACTGCTGCCACCCGTAGGTGTACGGACCGTGTCTCAGTTCCGTCGTCGGGGGTCAGGCTCTCACCTCCCCTACCCGTCATTGCCTTGGTAGGCCGTTACCCTACCAACTAGCTGATGGGACCTAGAGCCCTCCCAATCCGGCTTACGCCTTTACTGATAACTGAACAATAGAAACCGGATCGGGAGGAAATTCCAAATTCCAAATTCCAAATTCCAAACAAATTCAAAATTAGAAATTCAAAATTCGAAACGTTTTGAATTTAAGATTTTGGTTATTTGATATTGCTTGTGATTTGTGATTTGTGATTTGTGATTTCCTACCCTCACGATTTCCATAATTCAGCTATCAGGCCATCGAGTATTAGCCAATCTTTCGACTGGTTATTCCCGTGATCGGGGTAGGTTCTCAAGGTGTTACTGACTCGTTCGCCACTGCCAGATTTCGGATTTCAGATACCAGACGTCAGATATGATTTTTTAATTTCTGAACCAATGAGTTTATCTGCTTTGACTCAGCCCGATATTCTTCCATAAGTAGAATGCATAACTCAATATCGACAGCAAATTTCAACAATCGAATTTGCCTCAAATGAGTTATGGTTTCATCAGAAGAACCTAGAGCCATCAGGAGAAAGCGCTTAAATTCAACTTGTGAGTCCTTTTTCGCAAAACCCTCAGCGATTTGAGCAGATATCGCCTTCGCGGAATTGCAAAGTTGGGATCGTAGTTTGAATTCGCTTTTAGGAAGCTGTTTTGCCAAATCATAGATTTTGGGCAAAAGCTCCAGCGCTTTTGAATATACTCGTAATTCTGTTACGTCCATAGGTTCAGTGTATCATCTGAAATCTGACTTCCGAAGTCCGAAATCTGACCGTTCGACTTGCATGCCTTATCCACGCCGCCAGCGTTCATCCTGGACCAGGATC